>Ga0194047_10001374_pt1 | contig 14951 bp, 10 predicted proteins | sample JunL225m_MetaG_2_FD_160070 | JGI IMG/M metagenome (GOLD analysis project Ga0194047, IMG submission 160070) | Anoxic zone freshwater microbial communities from boreal shield lake in IISD Experimental Lakes Area, Ontario, Canada - Jun2016-L221-5m | ecosystem: Environmental > Aquatic > Freshwater...
ATTGAGTTTAAGTTTATTGAACAGACCCCTCAACTTAAACTCAATATCAAACAAAATAATAACAATTAAATAATAAATATCATGAATAATACATCATCAAATCAGGTTTCCGCAATCCGTACCACCATCACGCTTTGCTCATCCACCGAAGGCACCACTGCCACGGCTTCCATCTCAGCATTTGCAGGCATACTTGCTACTGCCGAAAACAAACTTATCTTAATAGATAATTTCGACATCATCGCCACCGGCAACACCAAAGGCGTAACCCTCGACACCAAAGCCATTCGCAAAACTGTCGAAACCATCGCCTTCAAATGTTCAAGTGCCGTTATCGGTTTTGCTTCGCAATCACCCGTAAACAATACACTTATCTCCTTAGTAGATTATTCGCAATCCGATTTAAAAGGAGCTACCAAAAAAGATATTGTAAGCATTGCCACCGCCATTCAAAAAGCAGCAAGCAACAATGCAGGCGCACTCCATTTCGGTATCACCGCCACCGATATCACCGACCTTGCAGCAGCCATCACCCTATATACCACCGATAGTTCCGACCCTCGTCAGGCACTCCTCAATATTAGCAACGCCAAACGTCAAATAAAAGTGCTTATCAAAGAAATTTCGCACGACATTTTTAAAATGCAGATGGATAAAATGGTGAACACTTTACTCGACACCAACCCTCAGTTTGTAGAAAAATATTTCCAAGCCCGCGAAATCATCGACCTTGGTAAAACACATACCAAAATGACAGGTACCACCCATGATGCGGATGGCTTAATGCTAAAAGGCGTTTTAATCCTCCTTACTCAAATTGCCGACCCATCTATCACTTACAAATTCTTTTCAAACGATTTAGGCAAATTTTCTCAAACACTCATCAAACCGGGCGAGTACAACATACGAGTAGAGCTGGCACTTTACACCATCATTACCGAAACCAACATAAAATTTGTTGCAGGCAAAAACCTAAAACGCAAATACGTACTCACATTACTTTAATCACCTCCCAAAGGTCTCGAATCGCTTCGAGACCTTTTTTTCTTCACCCCACCACACTTCAGTCATTTCTTGCGAAGTGAGAAATCCACAACCCATTTGCAGCAAACAATAGTATTGCCTTTAAATAATTGCCCAATTGCCTTCTGCCCAATTGCAAAATCTCCCCTTTGCGCCTTTCTGTCTCTTTCCTGTCCCGACCCTTCGGGAGTGGCAATTGAGCGCATTAGAATTTAGTAATTAGAGTTTAGAATTTCTTCTTTCTGCCTTTGTGTCTTTGTGGCAAATGATGAATTCTAAATTCCGAATAAAACTTTTGCTAATTTCGCACCCCACAAATCATGAAGAAAGCCCTTTTTTTTAGTTCTATTGCCTCATTTATATTACTTACATTAGCCTCCAAAGCACAAGAAAACTATGAAATACAGGTATATTCATCCGAAACAACCGAAAAAGGAGTCACCATGCTCGAACTCCATAGCAATTTTACTGGTGATGGAAGTAAAACTACCGTAAATGATGTATTACCTACCAATCATGTCTTTCACGAAACGGTTGAAATTACTCACGGTTTTAATGATTGGTTCGAAATAGGCTTTTATTTTTTTAATGCCTTAGGCGATCAACAGCGCAGTAATTATGTAGGTGGCCACATTAGGCCACGAGTGGCGGCTCCCGAAAGCTGGAAGCTTCCGTTCGGGCTTGGTTTATCTGCCGAATTTGGTTTTCAGAATTTGCATTATTGCGAAGATGATTGGACCGTAGAGATACGACCCATCATTGATAAAAAATTCAAAAACCTCTACCTATCTTTTAATCCTACTGTCGATAGGTCGCTCCACGGAGCTAACCAAAACAGTGGATTTGTTTTTTCTCCTAATTTCAAAATTGATTATGAAATAAAGAAGGCAATAGCTCCCGGATTGGAGTATTATGGCTCTGTGGGACCATTCAATCATTTCGATGCTTTTGATGAACAACAACACACAGTATTTTTATCTTTTGATATTTTAGGTATGGAAAAGTGGGAATTGAATTTCGGCTATGGCCTAGGTTTTACACGTTCTACCGACAGCTCTATATTTAAAGTAATCATAGGTAGAAAGTTCAAGTAAACCCGATATTGGGTTTTTGCGGAACTCTCGCCCTAACTTCCTTTTCCTCGTCACCATCACACCTAGTTCCTTTAGTAAATAAGCCATTATGATCAATCTCGCCTCGATGCCTTGGCCATGTATCAATCATGCCAACTTATTACAAAAAAGCAAAAACAAAAAAAGAGGAACAACTTTGGTTATTCCTCTTTTCTAAATGTGTTTTATTAATTATTAAGCTTCTTTCTCTACTTCAAGGTAACCCAATTCGAGAGGAGTTTTACGACCAAAGATTTTTACCATTACTTCTAGTTTCTTTTTCTCTTCGTTCACTTTCTCAATTGTTCCAGTAAACCCATTGAACGGCCCATTGATTACTTTCACTGTTTCGCCTACTATGAATGGAGTACTAATTTGTGCATCGCTTTCAGCAAGATCATCCACCGCACCCAATATTCTGTTTATCTCGGTCAAACGCATTGGCACTGGCATACCGCCTTTAGTTTCACCCAAAAATCCGATAACACCTTTAACATTTTTAATAGTATGAGGAACTTCACCAACCAAGGCTGCTTCTATAAGAATGTAGCCGCCATAAAAAGGACGTTCTTTGGTTACTTTTTTTCCGTTGCGTAGCTGATATACTTTTTCGGTAGGAATTAGAATTTGAGCCACATATTTGCTCAATCCCAAACGGTTTATTTCAACTTCAATATAGTGTTTAACTTTTTTCTCCTGACCGCTTATTGCCCTAATCACATACCATTTCATCACGGTATCTGTATTTATTTGCTCACTCATTTCTTTCTTTATAGCATTATGAAATATGTATTATGTATATGATAACGAAAAAAGGAAAACCGCTTTATCTCGATACTTCTTTGTACATAATACTTTGTACTTTCTTTTAAAACAAATGGTAAATGGCTTCCATTCCTTTATTGAATGTAAAATCCATTGCAAACACTATTAATGCAATGATTATAGAAGCAATAGCCACCACAATGGCACTACTCTGTAATTCACTCCATGTTGGCCAACTCACTTTATGAAAAAGTTCGTTTGTAGTTTCTCCGATATATACTTTAATCTTTTCCATTTCTTAATACTTTGTACGTAATACTTAATACATTTTTCTGCACAGGTGGAGAGATTCGAACTCCCATCAAAGGTTTTGGAGACCTCTATTCTACCCTTGAACTACACCTGTTTATCTTTCCCTATTCGTGTCATCCAACCTGTTCAAAAAGAGTTGAGATGTAAAATTTGAGATGAGAGAAACATTTTCTCTATCTCAAATCTCACATCTCATTTCTCAAATCTATTATTACTTAATAATTTCAGTCACCTGACCGGCACCTACTGTTCTACCACCTTCACGGATAGCGAAACGTAAACCTTTGTCCATCGCAACTGGAACGATTAACTTAACAGTAATTGTAACGTTATCACCAGGCATAACCATGTCGCGTCCTGCTGGTAATTCAATTTCTCCTGTTACGTCAGTTGTACGTAAGTAGAATTGAGGACGGTATTTGTTATGGAATGGAGTATGACGACCACCTTCTTCTTTTTTCAAAACATAAATCTCAGCTTTGAATTCAGTATGAGGAGTGATGGTTCCTGGTTTAACAACAACCATACCTCTACGGATATCTTTCTTGTCAATACCACGTAACAACAAACCTACGTTGTCACCAGCTTCACCTCTGTCAAGAATCTTACGGAACATCTCAACACCAGTGATTACTGATTTTAATTTCTCATCTTGCATACCGATGATTTCAATCTCATCACCTGTATTGATAACACCTGTTTCGATTTTACCAGTTGCCACAGTACCACGACCAGTGATCGTGAACACGTCTTCAACAGGCATCAAAAATGCTTTATCAATCTCGCGTTTTGGAATTGGAATATAAGTATCAACTGCATCCATTAATTCCATAATTTTTGCAGACCATTTTGGATCTTTGTTCAAACCACCTAAAGCAGAACCTTGGATGATAGGAGTGTTAGCACCATCAAATTGATAGAATGTCAACAATTCGCGGATTTCCATTTCAACAAGTTCCAACAATTCAGGATCGTCAACCATATCCACTTTGTTCATAAACACAACAATTTTAGGAACGCCAACCTGACGAGCCAAAAGGATATGTTCACGAGTTTGAGGCATAGGACCATCAGTAGCTGCAACAACCAAAATAGCACCGTCCATTTGAGCAGCACCTGTAACCATGTTTTTCACATAATCCGCGTGACCTGGACAGTCAACGTGAGCGTAGTGACGATTAGCAGTTGAATACTCAACGTGTGATGTATTGATAGTAATACCACGTTCTTTTTCTTCTGGAGCATTATCAATTGAAGAGAAATCTCTCACTTCAGATAAACCTTTTTCAGCTAATACAACAGTAATTGCTGCGGTTAAGGTAGTTTTACCGTGGTCAACGTGACCGATAGTACCAATGTTAACATGTGGTTTACTGCGGTCGAATTTTTCTTTTGCCATTGTTATTTATTTATTTAATTGTTGTTTTATTTTTTTTACTATTTATTTTTCGCTTTTAATCACTTTCCTTTGATGAGCTGTTGATGAGAATTGAACTCACGACCTCTTCCTTACCAAGGAAGTGCTCTACCCCTGAGCTACAACAGCTTAATTTGTCATCAGTTCAGTGGCCACTTGTCATTAGTCAATTTTTTTACTAATGTCGAATGACGAATGACATCTCCAGTTTTGAGCGGAAGACCGGGCTCGAACCGGCCACCCTCAGCTTGGAAGGCTGACGCTCTACCAAATGAGCTACTTCCGCTTTTATTATTTTTATTTCGTTTGATTGATTTTAGGATGCTCCTGCAACCAACCAATTTATTTTCTAAATTTACACTAACACTATAATCACCAACTCAAAATCCGCAATCCCGAAGTGGGGAGAGAAGGATTCGAACCTTCGAAGCAATTAAGCAACAGATTTACAGTCTGTCCCATTTGGCCACTCTGGTATCTCCCCTACTGTATCATCAAAAAAAAGAGCCGATGGAGGGATTCGAACCCCCGACCAGCTGATTACAAATCAGCTGCTCTGGCCAACTGAGCTACATCGGCTTATTCCGAAACACTTTACTTTAAAGAACTTTAGAGGTTTTTGACACCCAAAATACATCCACCCTTTTAAAAAAGGATTGCAAATCTAGTAAACATTTGCAGACTGACAATAAAAAAAATAATTTTTTTTCAAAAATAATTTAACGCCCCTTTTTTTGCGGGTGCAAATGTAGTTAAATATTTGAATGTGGAAGGATAAGTTTTAAAAAATAAAAAATAGCACACTTTAAAGGTGCTATTTTTTATTTGCTGGCATTTTATTCGTCTGATTCTTCAATCTCTGGAATTAATGATAACGGTGTAACGCCTTTTGATTTTTTCTTTAGTTTTTTAATTTGTGTTTTCAAAGCATCGATACTTGTGTCGAGTGCTTCTTCGAACGATTTACATTGTTTTTTTGCAAACAGGTCGTTGCCAGATATGTGAATTTTAATTTCAGCAATCTTATTTTCCGCATCGTCTGATTTGTCTAATTTAAGAATTACTTCACTCTTTATGATTCCATCGTAGAGATGAGTTAGTTTGGTTACTCGTTCTTCTACAAATGCTAAAAGTTTTTTGTCTGCGTTGAAGTGCAGTGACTGAATTTTTACTGTCATACTCTTTTCCTCCTTTAATTAATTAGTAAATACTTTTTAGAACTATAATTCGTGCAAATATACAAACTATTCAATTCCCCAAATTTTTTCGAACTCAGTATTTAATTATTTTTTACTGATTTTTATGTCGTCCTACCTTTTCCTTTTCTAAGCAATAAATGGAAGGACTTGTTTTTTGCGAGGCAATACTCGAACATCAGGAAGCATAACATGAACATAAGGAGGGAAAACATGGACATCAGCAAGCAAAACACGAACATCAGGAGGGAAAACATGAACATCAGGAGGCAAAACACGGACATCAGGAGGGAAAACACGAACATCAGGAGGGAAAACATGAACATCAGGAGGCAAAACATGAACATCAGGAGGCAAAACACGGACATCAGCAAGCAAAACACGGACATCAGCTGTGAAAACTTGGATGTCAGGAGTCGATTTCTGAATGTTTAGGCAAAAAAAAGAGGGACCTATATCATTGTCCCTCTTGCTCTCATATAAATAACTGATTGGCTATTTTATCATAGTAATATGACCGATGTATTCGTGTTCCAGACCCTTCCAATCTTTGAGATTGATTTTATAGACGTATACACCCATTTCCAAAATGCTTCCTACATTAGATTTCCTTCCGTTCCAACCTTGGTTAAAATCTTCGGAATAGAAAACTCGTTCGCCCCAACGGTCGAAAATTTGCATTTGGAAATTCTCGGCAAGAATATTTGTACCCATTATTCTAAACTCATCATTTCTTCCGTTTTCGTCACCAGGAGTAAATGCGTTTGGAATATAGCAAGTAAGTATTGGGTCAATCACCACTTCGCCATGTGCCGTGTCGATACAGTTGTGAAGATTGGATACGGTTAACACAATTTGATAACGACCGGTATCGGCATAAGTATAAATAGGGTTTTGAAGTGCCGAGCCTTGCCCATCGCCAAAGGTCCAAGCCCAAGTATCAATCACCCCTGTGGATGCATCCAAGAAATGAATCTCGGGTTGAGTGATGTCGGTTGGTTGAGGTGTAACACTGAACGAAGCATGGGGTTGAGAAAAGATAGTAATCATTGCAGGCGTATTCACGGTGTCTTTACATTGATTTAAATCGGTATAAATCATGGTTACATTGTAAGGCACTCCACCGTTGTAGCTTGTATAGGTATTCGTTGGGTCGGTATTGGTAGAAGTATGTCCATCGCCAAAATCCCAGAAACACGAACCTCCTGGAGTATTGTTGTTAGAGGTAAAATGAATAACAGTAGGTTCGCAACCATCCACCCTATCGCTCGAAATGGTAGACGTAGGATTAGCAAGCACAGTAACAGTGGCTGTAGCTGTATCGCCACAGAAAGCCGAAAGATAATGAGTAATGGTATGTGTGCCAGGACCTGCCAAATAAGGATTGAACAACCCATTTGCCGACATTCCAGGGCCAGCCCAAGTATCAATTCCACCCGTGCCGACAGAAGTAAATGAAAAAGGAGCTACACCAATGCAATACGGTCCGCCAGTAGGATTGATGGTAGCGTTTAATTGTTGAGTAACATGTATCAGCACAGAATCGCGCGAATAGCAAGGATGATAAATGGTATAAGTAATGGAATCGTAACCTACTAAGCCAGGTAAAGAAGGGTCGAAGGTACCAAGCAAGGTATCGGTAATTCCATAACCCGACCAACTACCGCCAGCTGTGGCTGCATGCAATGTGATGGGACTATAAGAAGTACAAAGCGGTGCAACAGGTGTGATGGTTGGATTCAACGTATTGTCTACTTGAACCAAGGTATAAGTTGTTCCGCTACCACATATACTTCCCGTTACGGTGTAGCGAATGGTATCTAAACCAAGAGCAGCTTGAGAAGGATCGAAAGTTCCTTGAATTGGGTCGGTGATACCTGAGCCACTGAATACACCTGTGCCAATAGGTACCGAAATAACCAATGTTTGAACCGGACTTGCTGTGCAAACCGGAGGTATGGAATCGATGTGCATGTTGGTGACATTAATAACACCAACACTTACGGTATCAGTAGCCGAACAACCACCATTAATATTGGTAACCACGACAGCAAATTTGGTAGGTACCACAGGAGTTCCTGTAGTAATTTGAGCAGTTGGGTTTGCAATGGTAGCACTAGCCGGAATGGCAGTCCATTGATAATTGAAGTTGGCAGGCACAGGCGCTACGCAATAATGAAACTTAATATCAGGATGCATTTGTTGAGCTTCATAAAACCCATTAGTTTGATTTGGACAAACATCTTGTTGGTCGCTTACATACTCTTGACTTGAATAATTCGCAGTAGGAGTTTGAGCGGTTTGACAATTAATAGTGTAATTTGAACCACTCACATACTCACTAAAACAAATCTGAACAATTAAATTCGATACTCCATCCCACTCGTAGGCCGTTGCGAAAGGGAAGGAATTCCATCCAGTAGTGACTGTGTAAGTTGCGGATGGGAACACTGTATACAAGCCAGTAGAAACTAAGGAGGTTGGGAAAGAACTAAACGTTGTAAGGTTGGTGCAACCCATTTTTATTTCATAATTATGATAAGTGGTGATTGGTATGTTCCAACTTGTCATATCAATTAATGTAACATTAAAATCGAGTTGGTCAATTTTTCCTGCTGAAATACCAGCAGCCGCAAGTTCAGCAGGTGTGTAAAGATATTGCTGAATGGTTGAAGTATATTCATTTCCGAATGGAGCAGGATAACTATAGTTGGAACAAGATTGAGCACCTGTACCCACTACCGCAGCGGTGGAAAAGCCACCGCAAGCACCAGAAGTACTCAGCCCGCAAGTGGTAGGTAAAGCTGGACCAGGGAAGGTAACCCAAAGATTTGCGGAACCATTACAGAAGGCAGTATCATTGTGAGCTAAAATCAATGGTGCAGGTTGAGAAGTGACTGTTACAGGAGGAGAAGTATTAGTACATCCATTTGCGTCAGTTACTGTTAATGTATAAGTACCCCCACCAACAGTAATAGGATTAGTAGTACTTCCGTTCGACCATAGGTAAGAAGCATATATCAACGAGTCGCAAGTTAATGTTGTTGTACCTGTGCCACAAGCAGTAATGATAGGTCCTGTAATGACAGGAGTTGGTAAAGGGTTTGTATGAACATCTACAAAATCTGTTTGAGGACAACCATTGAGTGTAGAAACGACCCAATATTGACCAGCATCGTGCACCCAGGTAGTATTCGTATTGGACCCTGTACTCCATATATAGGAAGTGAATGTACTTGGCATGACTGTTAACTGAATACTATCGCCAGCACAGAAAGCTTGATTACCTGAGAGGATAGGCTGGGGAGGTATCGCAAGCAAATCGACAAAAACCTGAACATTTACAACTGTTGTTTGTGCAGGTACACCATTATCGGTTGCAGTAAATGTAATGATATTCATACCTGCGTTTAGAGGACTGGCCACTATCATTACAGATGCAGCAGCCGTATTCCCATTGGTATTATTAATTATTGTAGCACCTTGTGTTCCATTTAGGTTAATCGTTACAGTAGTAAATTGTCCACTTTCGGGAGAAAGAAAATTACCATGAATCAAAGTGGTATCACCTACCCCGCAAGCATGAATGGTGTCACAACTATTGAAACCTGTAACCATTGGAGCAATATTAGTTCCATTACAAACATCTGCATAAAACGATTTTCCATCCAACCAGTCTATTCCATCATTAAGTCCGTAAGGGCCATCATAAGCGGCTGCTGGCTGGTCAAACCTTCCCATTTGAAAATAATCAACTCCATTTCCTTGATTCGCGCCAACATTTGCTGCAACACCACCAAAACCATTCACACCTGAGGAAGCAGCTCCCGTAGTCCACTGCATATCTCCATAACAAAAACCTACATTCATTCCAGGTTGTAAAATAGGGTCAGAACCATTGCTAATGATTACTTGAAAAGTATTTAATTTATCTACCTCCATGCTATAATATCCAACATCTTTCCATTGCACGACCATATAAGTTGGTGTAACTTTATAATATACCAAACCACTTGAAAGATTGCGAGTATCAACATCTGCCCAAAAAGGTGCTATCATTATCGGGCCTGTTGCAGGAAAACCAGTTGCTGTGAATGTCCCATAACCAGCACCGAATGTAATATTACCATTATTGTTAATGAAAACAGAAGTATAATTGTTGCCATAAAAACAAAAAGTGAAAGGTAAAGGTATGGCTGTTTGTGTCATACCATCATCATTTCTATAATCGGGTGGAGTACAACCACCTTGGCAAATAGGGGCAACTGAGTAGGATGCATCTATGGTTTGCAAACATGTACAGTAATTAGGGGCTGGAGGAAGTGGAGACTTGTTTGGATGATTGTTTCCAGAATTCTGTTTAGCAATGTCCTTAAGAATATTGTGAGGCTGTGGTGTGTTATTGTTTTGCTGCGGAAACTTATAGTTCGTAAAATAATCTTTAGGCAATGTCCCATCCTTTTTCATTTGGTCATATTCTTTAGAACCAATATTAGGATAATTAGTTTGAGCTATTCCTTGAATGACAAGGAATAGCATCACCAAAGCAGTATATACCCGTTTTTTCATTGAGTTGTTTCCTATTTAAAGTTTAAATATGTTTGGTTATTTTACAATAGTAACATGACCAATGTACTCATGCTGCAATCCTTTCCAATCGAGCAAGTCAATCTTGTAAACGTAAGCGCCTTCTTCAAGTATAGCACCCACATTGTGTTTGGCTCCATTCCATCCAACTTCCATATTGTTTGAATAGAATACACGCTCGCCCCAACGGTCGAAGATGGACATTTCGAATCCGCTGTTTTGGATGTCTGTACCCATCACTCTAAACTCATCGTTGTTTCCATTTCCATCAGGAGTGAAACCTGAAGGAATGTAGCAAGTAAGGATAGGATCAATAACTATGTTGGTATGTGTAGAATCCATACAACCATTGTTGTTTACGACCAATAGTTGAACATAATAGGTTCCCGAATCGGCATAGGTATAGGTTGGGTTTTGAATAACAGAACCAGCACCTGTACCAAACGACCAGTACCAATTATTAATAACACCTGTTGATTGGTCGATAAAGGAAATCTCTGGTGCAGCAATATCGGTAGGCTGAGGAGTGGCTGAGAATATAGCTACTGGTTGCGAATAGATTGAAATCATTCCAATACTATTAATAGTATCGGCACAACCCATAGGGCTTGTATAGATGAAAGTTACATTATAAGGAACACCTCCATTATAACTTGTGTAAGTGCTTGAGGCATTACAACTAGTGGCTGTATTTCCATTTCCAAAATTCCAGAAACAAGAACCACCTGGTTGGTCGTTAGTACTCGAAAAGTTAACAGTGATAGGAGCACAACCAGCAGAATCATTGGAAGTGATGCCAATAACTGGGGTTGGATTAACTATGATGTCAACAGAATCAATGTTACCACAGAATCCATTCATGTAATGGTAAATACGATGCGTACCTGCTCCCGCAACATAAGGATTGAACAAACCAGTAGCTGCATCAATTCCAGCCCCTGACCATAAACTGTTAACGCCTGTACCAATGGAAGTAACGAAGAAAGGTAATGTTCCGATACAATAGTTACCGGCAGGTAAAGGATTGATGGTAGCATCTTGTTGTTGAGTAACACTTATTAATATAGTATCTCTCGAATAGCAAGGTGTATAAATAGTGTATGTAATCGAATCGAATCCCACTAAGCCGGGCAATGCTGGATTGAAGGTACCTGCCAAGGTATCTGTAATTCCATATCCCGACCAGCTACCACCAGCGGTAGCAGCAGTAAGGGTAATAGGAGGAGTAGAAGTACAGATAGGTGGTACCACAGCAATGGTTGGGTCGAGTGTAGTAGAAACATGAATCACAATGTAGGTATCGCCTGTACCACATGGGCCGGAATTTACGGTATAATGAATAGTATCATCTCCGATAGCAATGGCTGGGTTGAATACTCCGTTAAGGGTGTCAGTTATGCCTGGGCCATGGAAATATCCTGTACCAATAGGAACTGAAACTTGCAAGGTTACAACTGGGCTGGCTGTACAGAAAGGACCTGCAGGAGTGATATGCATAGTAGTAATATTGGTTAAACCAACATGTACGGTATCAGAAGAATGACAACCACCGCTATTATTGGTAACTGTGACTACGTAGTCGGTAACGGTGATAGGTTGACCCGTGGTGTTTTGTGCTGTATCATTGGCAATATTTCCACTTGCTGGGTATGAAACCCAGTGATAAGTATAGTCAAGAGGATTAGGGATGATGCTACAGAAACGTAAACTTAAATCAGGATGCTGTTGTTGCGACTGCCATCCCCAAGAATTTGTTTGTGTAAGGCAGGCATTTTCAGAATCGGTTATGTATGCCTGACTTGAGTAGTTGGTAGTAGCAGTATATGCTGTAGAGGTATTACTTGTCCAACTTGATGCTCCATTATACTCGCTTGAACATACCTGAATAATTAAATTCGAAATTCCATCCCACTCAAATGCAGTGGTAAGTGGAAAAGAATTGGTACCCATGACTACAGTATATGCAGGATTAGAGTAAACGGTGTATAGACCTGCTGATAGTACTTGACCAGTAGTATTAAAAGTGGTCAAATTGGTGCCTCCCATTTGAATTTCAAAATTATGATAAACCGAGATTCCGGCCATTGCCGTAACATTGAAGGAGATTTGATCAATTTTACCTCCAATAAATCCTGCAGCTGTTAGTTCGGCAGCTGTGTACAAATATTGTTGTATGGTTGATGTATAGAAGTTCCCAAATGGAGCAGGATAACCTGTGGCGGTATTAGACCCGGTAGCAGTTCCAACCGTGGTGAATAAGCCACTAGCGCCACAACCCCCAGTTGGACTTGGTCCACAAATTGGAGGAACGCCTCCGCTTGTAAAATAGGTATTAAGTGTTGCTGTTCCTGAACAGAATGTTGTATCATTACTTACTGTAATAACTGGTGAAAATGCTGGCGCAACAACAATAGAAACGGTGTTATGTTTAACACATCCCTGAGGACTGGTAATGGTTACATTGTAGGTATATGTTCCAGGACTAGAGAAGGTAGCGATAGGATTTGGAATATTAGCATTATTTAAATGGGCTGCTGGAGACCATAAATAAGTAAAATTGGCAGGATTTCCAGGCGTAACGTTGTTGACATTTAACTGAACAGGGTCTAATAAACAAGAGTTAGGTGAACTTTGAGTGATATTATATGAAAAATCGGGTACTACAAAAATGGTAACCGAATCGACAAGCACGCATCCTGCTGATCCACTAGATATCAATTGATAAGTGGTGGTAGCAGAAGGGGTAGCTATTGGATTTTGAGAAAAAGGGTCGGAGAAATTTTGACCCGGGCCAGAAAGCACCATTGGTGGGCCAGAAACCACAGACCAGGTAAAAGTTGCACCAGGCCCTGCTGTGCCGTGTAAAGTGTCAGGCTCGTTTTGACAAATGGTGACATCTGGACCTGCATAGGTGGCAGGAAGAATCATCATAATATAATTCACCGTCTGTTGACCCGTGACCGGACAGGCATTATCAGAAACTGTTACTGCAAAGGTATTGAACTGGCCTGAAGAGCCAGCAGGTGCATTCCAAGCAACATTCACTGTAATTGGATTTGTACCACTTGTTGTTATGGTTGAACCAAACATTACCTGCGCAATATTTGAAGTAATTGTTAAAATATCGGCTGGATCTGGGTCGGTGAAACTAAAAGAAAATGAAAAGGGTACGTTCTCACAAACTTGCACTCCATTAGGAGGAACAATAACCGCTCCGTATCCTACAAGATTAGTGACAGCTCCTGCATTGCAAGAAACGACTTGATTGGTACAATTTACTACCACCATCTCAACATCACGAATAACTGTACCTACTATCACACCATTAGCATCACGTTCGGTTACTTGAAAAACAACTACAAAATTACCAATGGTGGTAGGTGTAAATTGAATCAATCCGCTACCCGGCAATATGGTAATTCCTGGCATAGGAGAAGTACCTGAATAACCTCCTCCATAATTAATAGGAGTAGTGGTGGATGTTCCCATGGCATCCACAAAATTAAATGCTAAAGAATTTCCATCTTGTTCAACCACACCTGGGCTATAGCATACGGTTTGTCCAACACAAAGATAAGGTAAAGGTTGAGAGGTAAAATAGGGTGAATTGTTGTTCGGAGCTACTAAATTATTAAGTGTTGCATAAATGATAAACGACTCACCAGAACCTGGAGCATTGGTGGAACTATTTCTACAACACGTAGTGACAGTAGAAAAAGTCCATTGACTACAAACACCTGGCAAGGTGATGATAGCAGAATAGCAATTCCGTTTATTTCCTGGAAGGATACCACCGTTGCAGGTACTATTGCCAATAGAAGAAGGACAAAGTTGAGAAATTTCGCTAGTTGAATCCATGTTAGCCGTAAAAAACTGATCGGGAAAACCACCATTGTTAAAAGTTTCCATAGAAACGGTTGTACCAGGGTCGAAAGCCGAACAATCCCAATACAAGGTAACAATGACTTTGTACTGCAAACCTCCTAAGGATTTATAGGTAACCTCACCACCAGAAATGTGGGAAGCATTCGAGATGGTAGAAAATGCGGAAATGAAAAGAACTGTGGCTAAAAACGATTTAAATTTACTAAGCATAGTATGAGTAGTTATGTTTTATATTTTATTTTTTGAATTGTAAAAGTAATTAAAATTGGTGCTCGAATTGTTAAATTTAATAATTTTCTCCTTTCCAGAGGCAACCATTTATACTTCCTTACGTCATAAGACGCAAAATAATACGAAAAGGTTGCATAGGGGGTAATCATTTTTTTATATTTATTTAGGGGATTGCAGATTGGCAGATTGCAGATTGGCAGATTGCAGATTGACAGATTTAGGATTGGGGATTAGAGGGAAGAAGTGAAAAATATGAAAACAGATGTGAAAAACACGAAAACAGATGTGAAAAATATGAAAACAGATGTGCAAATTTGAGGGGAGAAGTGAAAAACACCAGAGGAGAAGTGAAAAACATGAAAACAGATGTGGAAATTTGAAGGGAGAAATGAAAAACACGTGGGGAGAAGTGAAAAACATGAG
>Ga0194047_10001377_pt1 | contig 14929 bp, 13 predicted proteins | sample JunL225m_MetaG_2_FD_160070 | JGI IMG/M metagenome (GOLD analysis project Ga0194047, IMG submission 160070) | Anoxic zone freshwater microbial communities from boreal shield lake in IISD Experimental Lakes Area, Ontario, Canada - Jun2016-L221-5m | ecosystem: Environmental > Aquatic > Freshwater...
GGTTTTTCCGTGCCCGCGGCGGCGGCGGCGGCGGCGTCAATGAAACCGCCAATCCGCGCTTGGGGCGCTTGGGTGGGTTGCTTGAGGGTCTGGGCGATGATCCGGCCGGCGGGAGTGACCGGATGGAACGTCGGTTGCTTTTCGCTGACGGAGGAATAATTGGTACAGCTTGCGGCGGCCAGCATCAGTGCCAGCAGGACGGTGCGGAAACAGGATGACATGTGCATGTATTGCAAGGATCGAACCTAGCACGAACCGGGTGGGCGTCAATGGAGGAATTGCGGCTGCGGCTCAAACGGGTTTGCCGCTTAGCGGTTTCTCGACTCGTGGGTGGTTCTGCGTCCGCAGGCAAGGTAGATGTTATGCAAGTCCGGGCTGACCTCCTCGTCCCCGGTGGCGGCGGGATGGTTGGGGTGGAACGGACAGATGGGATGTTTCCCGGACTGTGGGTCCGCGCGTCGAAACCAACAGAACCCCTGTTGCCGTTGCTCATCGGATAGGTTGCCGGGGCCGAAATCCAGCGCCCCGCCCGATCCCGGCCTAACGCGATCCGGCAACTGATCCAAAGCGATTCCGCGGCCACGCGCCCATTGTCTGAGCGAAGCGACATCGACCGCGTGGGCTTTGTTGTCGGGGTTGAAGTGATCCGCAACGGCACAAAGGGTCGAAGCACAGCCATGGGCGATGCTCTCCGCCTGTTGCTTGCGACTGAACCCGAGCATCGGATGAAAGGCAAAGGAGCCGCATAGCCAGCGGGGCTTCACCACCAGCACGTCCAGATTCAATGGCAGGTCGTGTGCATGGATGGCCCGATCATTCTCCGTGGCGCGTTGCTTGAGGATGCGCCGGATGTTGCGCTGCGCTTGCTGAAACTTGTCAATCTTGCCGTTGTAACGCAACTGGGTGGCACGCGCGCCAATCTCCGTCCAGCACAACTTGTCCAGGTCATCCCTTTGGGTCCAGTCCGCTTTTTCCGGTTCGAGCGTGGCGGTGAGAATGAGATGAGGCACCTTCGGGTGCCGCTCATACTTCGAGGTGCCGTCCTTTCCCCACAGATAATCCACGACGGCGCCCAGCGGCAAATTATCCATGATGCCGCCGTCAGCGTATTGGTCCATCTGTTGGGAATGGCGATAGACTTCCCAGGACCAGCGGGGACGGAACACGGCAGGAAAGGCGCTGCTGGCCAGCAGGCTCTGTGTGAACCGCGGATCCCATGGGTGTGAGGATCTGAGAATATCGAGCTTGCCGAGCGTGAGGTTCGTGGTGGTGGCGATGAGGGGAAAACCAAAATGGTCAAGACGGGTTCTTGCGGCGGGCGACCCTTGAAAGACAAATCCGTCGATGAGTTGTTGGAGCGGCTCGGCACCCAGCAGTTCAAGTCCCACACCATAGCGGTCCACCATGCGCTGCAGTTGTTTCTTGATTTGTTTTGCCACGCCTTGCCAGTCGGAGACCCGCAGCGCCCGCGTCAGTTCTAACAGTTCAAACGGCGTCAGGTAAAAGAGCCGCTCCATGCCGGAGAAAACCCGCCGGGCCCGCCGCCCGAACGTGATGCCGGAGTCACTTTCGTAGCGCCGGAAAACCATGTCGATGTCGTGCGGCGAGAAATCGGCGGACGCGACATGAATCGCAAAATGGCGGATGAAATCCGCGAAGCGGTCCGTCAGCACGAAGCGGTCGACCGTGAGGAAGGTGGCGGCCATGCGTCGCGTTTGGCGTTGTCGCTCCACGAGGTCATGGCCCGCCGGTTGCGCGAAAACCTTGCTGGTGAAGGCGCCGATGATGGTGCCAACCGAAGCCCCGGCCACGACATCAGGCTGGATGCCGAGTTCACTCACGGCATTGGCGAAACCCACCTGAAACACCCCGCGGAAAACCCCGCCGCTGAAGAGGAAGACAACGGCCGGGCCTTTCTGTTTGGGCGCGGGTGGAGGGGGCACGATGAACGAACTTGGAGTCGCGCGTGGCAGTCGCACATGTTGCCGCAACTCCGGCAGCAGTGCTCCATCCGCGCCGGTTTTCGCATGACAGGCGATACAACAGCGGCACACCTCTGCAATGCCGGGCCCCGGGTTGGGATTGGCCGCGTCTGCAGGATCGCTCCCGGGGAGTGGGGGAATTCCGCCCCAAGCCGCGAGCAACCTGGCACACGCAACATATTCCGTTAGGTCCGGGCGGGTGTGGGTTTTCCCGGACAGGCGCAGGGCTTCGACGGTTCCCCGGAGGGTCGATGGGGTGGCGGCGTCGCGATGCGGCCACTCGTCGGGCATTTCCTCATCGGGTTCCAGGCGGCGCTGGCGTTCCTCCAGTGTCCTCGTATCCGGCAGGGCATCGGTGACAAGGCGCTCGATCATGGCCCTGCAACCGTCGGCCACCGCTGTGTTGATGAGTTCCCGCCGCTGCGCCACCGATCCGGCCTGCGTCATGCGCAGGCCAAGGTGATGCGTGCGGTCGGGTGCCACCATGCGGATTTTGACCGGGAGGAAGGTTTCCTTGGCTCCGGCGTCGTCACCGACGCTCGCCGCTCTGCCGTCCAGCGTCCGGTTGACCCGGTCAAGCAGGCTCTTATCAAGGAGCAGGTCCCGAAAGCGCAACAACTGGCGCGCGCGCAGCGCCACATCGACCAGGCCGGTGTATGGGTCGCTCTTGCCAGGCTGGCACTCCTGATCCAAGGGCAGCGGAGACACCGAGATGATGCGCAGACTCTCGCTCCCCGGGCCGGGCGGATGGGTGAGACGTCTGCAGGCTTCCTCGTACACCGGCATGATTGGATCGTTCGACATGCGGCTTCCATCAATGAAGGTGGCCACCGCGCCGTCTTTTTTGATCGACTGCGCCCTGAGGAAAGGTGCGACGGCACAAGCGCACATCAACGCATCCACCACGGAGGTTTCCGGAGGCATGGCCTCAAGTTTGCCGGTGCCAAGGTTGGCGGCAATCGGCACCACTGCCATGCCATGGGCGTGGGGTTTGGCGGCCGCATAGGCCTTGAGCAGTTTCTTGCTGGCATCACCGCCCGGCAAGGGGTTTTCGTGGTTGAGCGCCCGGCGCACACTGTCGTCAAACTTGAAGTCCCCGTAGTAGGCCGGGTCGAAGTTTTGCACGAGCACCGTCTTGAGCGCATAGGAGTCACCGAGGTCACGGAAAATATGATAATGCTTGAGGAGATTGCGGACGATGTTCTTTTGGGTCAGGAGGCAGCCCCAGGTGCCGAGTCCGAGCCCCATGACAAGCGCCATGGGCAGGCCACTCCACCCCGCGAGCACCCACTGCGCAGGCAGGTCAATGACCGAACACGCAGAGAGCCCAATGAGCACCAAGGCGGGAAGCGTGGCCAGCGCCACGATGAGGGGCAGCAATCCAAGCAACAACCAGAGGCCTCGATCCCAGACCCAATGCACCCAGGCCCAGGGATTGAAGATGATATAACCCGCTTCCACCCCGTTGGCGTACGCTTTCCCGTTGATGCCAAGAAGCTCGCACAATGCCACTCTGGCGACCAAGCTGGCCGGCAAGCTCAGTGAAATGATGTTGCGTGCAAGCAGCCACCAAATCCGTGGCAGGAGCAGTCCTCGCTGCCACCAGCATTTTGAAAAAGTCATGGCACCCGCGGCATTCCATCCCAGAAAAATCCGGGCCATCTGCGTGAGCACTTTCACGCTGACCCGCATCTTGAGCAGATGATTGAACAAGCGGATCAGACCTGTGCGGCTGGCCACGGAATCTTCGCGGCTATCGCGTTCCTCCTTGAAATGGCGCGGCAGTTCGACGGGCTTGAGCGCGCGGGCGGAGTTCGTTTCAAGAGGGTCGGGAAAAAACCCTTTGAGGAGCGTGGAGGGGGCGTTGAGGAACGATTCCAGAAGGTCGCTGAAACGCGTCACCCGCACCTCCTCGTCTTCCTCGGTGGTGGCATTGTCACCTGCGTTGGCTTGCAGCACCTCTCCCAAGGCCATCGCCGTGATCGCGCCCACTGAGATGCCCGCCACCATGTCCGGCGCTTTGCGGCGCGTGACCAGAAGCGCATGCACGACACCCATCTGCATGACCGTATCAAGGCCTGCCCCGGGAAACGAGACCACCCTGTAGGGGGGCTTTACCGCCGGACCCGTTCCCAACGTTTGTGGGACAGGAGTTAGAGCGGGTGGGGTAGGGGAGGTTTCCATGACGGCTGACTTGAGTTGAAGAAGTGGAAGACTCTAGCCGTTGCCAGAGATCAGCCGGATGCGGACCCGGCCACGCGACACTTTATCGCAGGTCTCTAAACGATGGATTGGGGCATGGGACAGGAGTTTGCAGCCGGAATCATGGGGAAAGTCCGGGTACGCGAAAATAGCTATCCGACCCGTTTTGCCAAGATATTTCGTTGGATACCTGGCGTGATGCTACGAAAATCCCCTATGTGCCGCTGTGGGATACGCACGGTTAGGTGATCCTATTCACCCAATTGGCGGGTGTTGCTCAGGTCGTTAGAGTGCTTCCGGTGAAAACCTTATTCCATACCCGCTTTCGGAGACTGCCCTACCCATCCCAAAAGCCCAAACCCCACGCAATACACCAGACGGTCTCTCCTGAAACAGATGATTATATAGGCATAAACAAAAACATCATTATGAAACTAACTCCAAGCATCATGCGTAAGTCCGGTATGACCCTCCTCGAACTGACGGTCGTCATCCTCGTCTTGCTCTCCCTCGTATCGATTCTTTTCGTCGGCGCCCAAGCCTGGAAGAAGGGCACAGACCGAGCCAGTTGCATCCTCAATATCCGCAACGTGCAACAAGCGGTGCGGGGGCATCAGAACTTGCTGAACCTCGCCGAAGGCGCCGATCTGCCAAGGGCCACGATTTATTCGAATACCGCGGGCACCGCGTATTTGAGAACACCTGTGTGCCCGAGCGCTGGCGTATACGATGAGACGCTCACGAAGGTGCCTGCAACCGGCACTCTCTATCTACCATGCAGCAAGGCTTCTGTTGCCAATGGCAATCACGCGCCTGCCACCTACTCCGAATGGTGAGCGTCCGTCTCCCTTCAGTTTGGTTTTTGTCTGGTTACCGCTGGACTGAAGGTGTAATTCGGGATCCTATTCAGAATTATCCAGCGGGATCAACTGTAGCGGGTTGATAAACTGGCGGAGCAGGATGGCGGCTGTGAGGGCCGCTGGGATGGCACCGACCATGAGGCCTGTGCCAAGGACCGATATGCGGTTTAGCTCCGCGAGGCCGACCATTTGAACGCCAAGGGCGTTGCCCATCTGCATGGCAATGAGGTACACCATGGACCGGGATAGGAACCGGGAGGGATGAGAGACTTTGACGATGTTGGTATAGATGCTCACACTGGCCAGTCCCATGAAAAGGCCCGCCGCAAAAATGGGGGCTCCCGCAGCAACATACCACGCGCGATCAAGGCAGAATGCGAGCAAAGCAAGCGCGGACAACAGGCCAAGTGCCGAGAGTTTCGGCAGGGGATCCAACTGTTTGAGGCCGGCCGCCCATGCGCTGCCGGCAATCGCGCCGATTGATGCGAGCACGGTCATGCCACCGACAAACATCGCGCTCTTGTGCGCCTCCTTCTGCATATAGTCCGAAAATAGATACTCGGCACCAACGATCAGAATGGAAACCGCGACCTGCCACAAGGTCATCACCCGCACTTGCCGGGGTGTGGATGGATGTTCCGCGGCCTCCACGGCGTCGGATGCCGGTGGTCGGCCTCGCAGGCCGACATGGGCGAATATCGCGGAGACGACGGCCAGCCCGGCGTTGAGGAAAAAGAACCATCGCCAGCCCTCGGCTGAGAAATGCACGAACAGCGCGCCCACCAACGGGCCGGCGATGATGCCAAGGGCCGCGCCGGCCTCACCCCAAACCAGCGGGGCCTGCATGCGCGGACGATGATAGTTGCTCAAGGTCCACAATTGGCCGGCAAATGCCAAAGCCCCGCCGACCCCCATGATGGCCCGCGCCGCAAAGAAGGGCAGTGCAGAGGCGCTCACAGCCGCCAGGATGTTTCCGGCGGCGAAAATCATCAGGCCGGTTAGAAACAGCCTTGCAGGACAAAACCAACGGTGCACATGCTTTGAGGCCGCCAACAGAATGAACATGCAGCCAAACAACGGGTATAGATAGGAATTCAGAATCCAGTTGGCGTGAAGCGGCGCAATGGCGAGTGAACGGGCGATATGGACATTGGCGACAATCACCGCGGTGACTTCGAGGGAGGCGAATGCCTCGACCAGAAAAAATCCGGCATCATACAAGCGGTCCGAACGTCGCGCGGGATGTTGCAGGGTGGCGATCATCTGAAGTGGAAAATCAATGCGGCACGCGCGAACTCAATCCAACCACACGCGAACACTTCCGGTGGCTGGGCACAACACCATCTGCTGACAGGTTTCGTCATTGCGCACAGGTTCGATCTGCAACGCGGTCCGCACTTCGTCCAACGAGGGGCAGCATCCCCCAAGCTGGCACAGGCCTTTGGTTAGCGTTGTCTCGCGCAAGATGCTGTCTGCTAGAAAATCCGGACCTTCGAACTCTGCAAGGCGGCGGTTGTTCTTTGCAAAACGACCGGTGAGAGAGTGGTGGTTGGCCTGCGCGATGGCCGGCTCGACAAGAGGGCGCACCACCGCGGAACGGGCAGTGCGCTCAATCACGCAGGCTTGCCCGCGAGCTGTGCCACACACCGTGAAAAACACGCTGGTCGCCAGATGGGTCCGCCGCAGTTTCTCCACCGCAGCCTCATACGTGTCGCAAGTCTCCAAGACCCGGCGGAGGTGAAAACACGGCCCGAAGTGAAATGATGGAATGCCCACGGGTGGTGCCCAATTGATGGTTACTGAATAAGCCCCCGGCAGCATGCCTGAGAGAACCCCCACCATGCCGGGAACCCCCACCACCACAAACTCCCGACCTGCCCGGTGAAAGCGAAACAAGCGGGTGGCCCTGGCCATCTCCTTGAGCGGCCAATCCAGCGTCCGGGCATGCAGCAATCCCAGTCCGTCCACCCAGGTGACTCCGGCGGTGCAGCCGAACAGCTTTGGCGGGAGGTGGCTCAATTCGTAGGCGCAATTCAGCAGCGTGACCGTGCCAACGCTGTGACCTGTCGCCTCTGCCCACGCGTGAATTTCCTTGCGATACAGGCCGCCGAACAGGCGATAAAGTCCGCTGAACAATTTGCGCATCCCTTGGGGCACCGCTGCAAATTCGCCTTCCGCCTCGGCAATCAATTGGCGTGCAGCGGCCGATTCCTTGGCGATCACCTCCCGCCAGCGCAGGGGTTCGGCGAGATCGAGATTGATGCGGTATTCGGGCAGGGAATTAGGTGACATGGGATAGGAATCGGTGGAATGAGTTGCGTGGCAATCAGCGCTTGCACCAGCGGGCGAGCATTTCCGGAACGGCCTGCGGCCGGGACCAGGTGACGAAGACGCCGGCCAATACGGCCACCGCGCCGCAGACCCAGAAGATCTGGCCGTAGCTCAGATGCGCTCTGCCTGAGAGTGCGGTCTGGGTCATGGCCGCGGCCGCGATGCCGACCCATGAGAGCCAGCTTGCCGCGCCTTGCACGGCACCTTTCGTTTGCGGCGACGGGCGGTGTTGCAACACGGAAACGACGGGCACGATGAACAGACCGCCGCCGATCCCTAACAACGCGAGGGCCGCCGTGAACTCCGGCTTGGCCAATCCCGGCCAGCCGAGCCACAGCCCCGCCATGGCCATCAGCGCGGCACCCGGCGCGATCAAGCCATACTCGATGCGGCCGCGCGAGAGTCGGCCGGCCAACATGCTGCCCGCGCCGATGCCAAGGCTCAGCGCAGCCTGGAGCCATGCTTGCTCGGTGGGTTTGAGGTGGAACACCTTCTGGGCATAGAGCGCGAGGTTGATCTGCACCAGAGTGGCGACGAAAAAGAACGCGGTATTGCCCCAGTTGGCGCGCCAGAGGTCGCGGTCGGCTTGCATCACCCGCAGGTTGCTCCAGAGTTCCCCGGCGATGTTGGCGTTGATTTTTTTCAGGGGATCTGCGGCCGGTACCTTGAAAATGCCGAAACTGATGATGAATCCGACGGTGGCGAGTCCTGCGAGAATGACGCCAGACCATGCTTCACGGTGCGCCAGTGTTTCCGCCAGCCAGCCACCCGCGAAGGTCCCGAGGATGATGCCGATGAAGGTGAGCAACTCGAGGATGCCGTTGCCTGCCGAGAGCTTGGCGGTGGGCAGCACCTCGGGCATGACGCCGTATTTCGCCGGGGCGAAAAACGTGCTGTGGATGCCCATCAGACAGATGGCGGCCAGTTGGAGTTGCTGACTCTCCCGGGCCAATGCCAGCGTGGCAAACAGCATGATGGCGATCTCCCCGAGCTTCACTCCGATCATCACCGAACGCTTGCTGAAGCGGTCCGCCATCCAGCCGCCAACCGTGGAAAACAGCAGGAACGGCACGGCGAAAAGCAGCGAGGCATGCGAGGCAAATCCATCCTTGGCGGCATCGCTCAGGCTGACCGAAGCGAGCACCGGAAAGATCACCAGCCAGCGCAGCGCGTTATCCGAAAAGGCGCCCTGGAACTGGGTGAACATCAGGTTCCAAAAGCCGCGCGGCCAGGCTGGGGATGTCTCGGATCGCATGTCGCTTGGATGTTAGGAAGGATTGCCCACGGGCGGACACACTCTTGCCAGAAAAAAATGGGTTGGCACGAAAACGATGCCGGTGAGGGCGGCGATCCACGCGCCAAGGTAGGCGAGCGGTGGCAGCAGATGTTGCGGCTTCGCGTCGTCCATGCCGAACACATAATTGATGTTGCGCGGAATCTTCGGATCGGCAAGCACGGCACCGGCGGCCGGCAGCAGGAAATAGGCGACCAGACAGAGGCCGACGCAGATCACCGTCCATCCGAACAGCGCGCGCCGGTCGTAGCCGGTTTTGCGGACGAGGTAGAACAGCAGGAACGGCAGCCAGCCATGGAACAGCGACAGGCCACGCAGAAACAACGGGAGTTTGGCATCAAACATGTAGCCGGTCATGCCGGTCATTTTACCACCACAGAGATGCACCAGAAAGTCCGCGCACCACAGCATCTGCGGCAGCAGGATGCCCACGGCAGGCAGTGAGATAAGCAGCGCGTCTTCCCGCCAGATGCCCACCAAAGTCAGCAACAGCGCCACATCGCAGAAATAGAGGAAATTGGTTGGGCCATAATTCAGCCAATACACCGGAATCATGACGGTCAGGAATCCACTGTAGGCGATTTTCAGCCACAGCGGAATGCGCCGGGCGGCGGCGAGGCGGGAGGGTTCGGGTGGCATGGGGTTGAACTCGGGTTGCGACAATGTGCCTGCTGGAAAGAGCCGTGTAAAGGAAGATGTCGGTCTCCTGATTGCGGCGATGCGAGGCCTTGTTTTATCTTCTGCATAGGGTCACGCTGTAGCGACATCTTCAAACGCGCCGCCAGCATGACGCGCGCCGTTTTGGTGGAAGATCCAAACTGTGTTTTCAGGTGACATGCTTTCTTTGTCTAACGCCAATATTAATCCAGCCATAAAAAGGCTAGTATTTTATGGCCGGATTAATAGATACCATGTCTTTGTCTCGCTGGAGTATTCCTCTGTACCGATCAAGCCACCTGGCTGAGCGAATGAGAACGAGTATCTTTTCCCATCTGATCTATAGCCGTAAGAGCTGCGAAGAAGACGTGGAAGGGAGGGCTTGGTTGGAAGCTGCGCAAGGTTTGTCGGGTAAGCTCCGTGGGTGCTGCGGTAAGTCTCCAGCAGCGGGGCAACGCGCGATGGATAATCCTCGGCTGCCACGACTGCGCGCTGCTGGACGAACCGATTCGATGGGATGGCGAGTCCGACAAAGCAGCCGGAAGTCGCAACTATCAAAAGAATCGTCAATGCGGGGCGGTTTGAGCGCCCGTAGTGGAAAGCAAACAACCATTGAATTCCAGCGACAAGTAACGCGGGTATTCCTGTCCATGCAACCACGATGCCAAGCATCATTAGAATAAACGGGTCCATGCACCAGACGACGGCGATAAAGCACGCTACAAGCACCACGGTAATGACGGGCCAGCGATTTCTGGTGAGTAGTTGGCGCATATTCATTTCTGCCGAACGCTGATGTCCTGCCGCCGGGTCAGGGCAGGGCGGTTGGGGTTGATGTTGTGGGGTTCATGCCGGTCGGCAGCGACGCCTTGTGTGTGCCCAGCATGGGCACGTTGTAAATGGGGTTGAAGTCCCCTGTAGGAATACCAGAACATGAAAATGAAGAAACTACCATCTGAAGCCAACTCGCGAAGGGTAACTGACGCGGGGAAGGAAGGCTAGGAGAAAGTCGCGAGCCAATGGACAAGGACCGCATAGAAGGCCGACACGGAGCGATGAGCTGGCACAACACAGCGAAATCGGCTGGTATGCCCGTGGAGGTAAATGCGGTGGCAGTGCGGCGGAGCAACGTGCAATTACCTGGGGAGATCCCGCCGCTGTCAGGGGGCGGGAAGTCAGCAGAAGCCATAGTAGTCGAGGAAACGAGCCGGGGGCTGAAAGATGCCCGCTTAAACAACGATACCGGAGAGACTCACCCGATGAAGGGCCGAACCAATGAGGAGGGGATCGACCCCGCAACGGACAAGCCAACCGACAACGCCCCAGAGCGAGGTGAGCTTGAGCGCCGTGGCGGAGGGAAGCATGGAGCCCCTCAAGAACGTGCCATGATCGAGGACATCCTTGAACCGGAAAACCTCGCCGCAGCCTGGAAACGGGTCAAGGCTAACAAAGGGGCTCCGGGGATCGACGGCATGACCGTCGGGGACTTCCCCGCGTTCGCGCGGGTACATTGGCCGAGGATTGCCACTGCGATCAGGGAAGGAACCTACCGGCCCTCGCCCGTCAAACGGGTGTGGATACCGAAACCCGGCGGGTCGAAACGCCCGCTGGGGATATGTCCGCGGTTGGCTCAACTACTACAAGCTCAGCTCCACCTATACGGAGGTGTTGGATTTGTCACAATGGGTCAGGCGGCGGGTGAGGTTGTATTACTGGAAACAATGGAAGCAGCCACGCACGCGCCGCCGGAATCTGCTCGCGTTGGGGGTCAACCCCAGCAATGTGCACATGGCGACGCGCAGCCGCAAAGGCTATTGGCGGATGAGTCAGAATGAACTTGTGCGATTCGCGCTGAACAATCGTTGGTTAGAGGAACAAGGTGTTCCGGACATGAGAGCCATCTGGATGGTTCTTCACTACGGGCCTGATGCCCGAGTCTGATTGGAACCGCCCTGTACGGAGCCGTACGCAGGGTGGTGTGCGACCCGGGAGCTAATCACTCCCGGGGACCCGATTCGCCCGTTGGAGGCAAGCCTCTCCACAGCAAATACGTAATCAAAATTCCACAACCAAATCCGATGGAGCCACAAAGAGTCACTTCTTTAAGAAGAGCGTCATAGTTAATGGTTGTTTTGGAGTCCACCAAAATTCCTTTGGCCATTTGTCCTTCAATAACGAAATCATGAACTGCATAGTGATTATACCACTCGAATAGTCCCCTAGATATCGCGTTGTAACCTGTAGAAGCCACTTTGATTGTTTCGGATACTGAATATAACAGTCCAAAGAGGGTAGCACTCAGGATTGCTCCGATAGTGACGCTAGTGATGAGTTTCACTTTGTATAATTTCATATTGATGGCGAACGCTGATGTCCTGCCGCCGGGTCAGGGCGGGGCGGTTGGGGTTGATTTTGCGATGTTCATGCCGGTCGGCAGAGACGTCTTGTTCGCCTTCTTGGATTCATATGATACGAGGGACTCCAGGTTGTCGATCATCTAGGTCTTCTCCACTGATCAGGCAGTAAAATGCGCGAGTCAAAAATGATCCAAACTCATCTATAAACTGACGATCTTCTGAGAATTCAGCGGTCGTCTGGCAAAAGCTGGCAGATGCGTTAATCAGCTGCAGCGCCCGCTTAGGGATTACCGACTGTGTCTTAGAGTGATTCAAGAATAGGACCACGGCATCTCGGAAACGTCCAAAAGCTTCTCGATCTAGAACTTGCGCACAGGACAATCGTCCGATCGATGCATCATGTAGTTCAGCAAGCGCGTCGATCTCGCGGTAGTAGGAATCTGGTAACATTTTATTTGGGCGAACGTTCAATGTGATGTCACCGCGTCATTGCGGTGACTTGGTGTGGGGTTGAGGGGCGAGTGGTAGGTTGACATCCATGACTTGTTCGACTTCTTAAGGACTTATCACTTTAGCGGGTATCACGATATGCCTCACTGAATGCCCTCTCGACGGTGGCTTCTGGAAAGTCATTAAATTGTGAATGAAGTGACTGATAGGCTTTCTCATACGGAATGCTTCCAGCCCAAACCTTTTCTGCAAAACCATACGCAGATAAGTACAATTTCATTCCTCTTTGGACTGCATGGTGTGTGGGATCGAATCCGGCGTCTGGGAAGCGGTCTCTAAGAATACTAAATGCCTCAAGCCTAGCCGCTTCATATTTCTCACGGGCGATCGTGTAGGCTGCTTCTAATAGCGGTGCATTCATCTATTATTATTTCTGTAGTCGAACAGTGGTATTATGCCTCTGTGCGTTTGATGAGATCAAACACACAGAGGCTGTCACAGATAGAACAGCCTCCCGGATGGGCGGCATGCGGCCTCGGTAATTGCATGGGGCCGTTTATGGCACCCATGCCGCTCTGGCAAGGTGAAAGTTGTGTGGCATGGGGATTGTTGGGTTGCAGTGATGGATATGGGGGGAGTCGAACTGTCGGGCATTTTTCCCATGGCAACCGCGGAGCGGGATGGCGAGGTGAGGGAGTCGCGCCGGGACGGCGCAACCACGGCCTGCGCCGGGACGGCGCAGCCACGTTCTTTCCACGCATTTGCAAGGACATGCCAGGAAAGTCGTGACTCCATATGGGTCTCATCATCATTTGGTCAGAATTTTCCCATGGTCAGGCAAAATAGTCGAAAGAAATGCGCAGTCCTGGCACGTTGAAGGGGGATCCGGATTGGCGGCAATTTGCGCTGGAAAGAATTGCCCGGCACGATGGGGAACCAGACACGACAATGACAAGACAAGCAAACACATGGATCATGGGACTGTGCCTCGGTCTATCAGGAATATGGCCGGCCGTGACAGCGGGCGCGGATGCCAGCCCGCCTGCCGGGCCAAACCGGGCCAATAAGTTGTGGTATGACCAACCGGCCCGGGCCTGGGAGACGGAAGCACTGCCCATCGGCAACGGTCGCCTGGGTGCGATGCTTTTCGGCGCAGTCGAAAAAGAGCAGATTCAATTCAATGAGAACAGCTTGTGGGAAGGCGACGAGAGTGACACGGGGAACTATCAGAATTTCGGCGTACTGGAGGTGGCGTTGCCACCGGCCAAGGATGTTGCGGGCTACCGGCGGGAGTTGGATATCGGGCGGGCGCTTCACACCGTGACCTATACGAGCGAAGGCGTGAGCTATCACCGGGAGGCATTTGCCAGTTATCCCGACCAGGTCATGGTCTTCCGCTTCAACGCCGATAAACCGGGCAGCCACACCGGCGCCCTCACGCTTAAGGATGCGCACGGCGCCACGCTTGCCATCGAGTCTAACCGTATAACAGCCTCCGGCAGATTGAAAAACGGCTTGCAGTTTGAGGCGCAGTTGCGGGTTATCAACGAGGGCGGCACATTGGCCGCGACGTCCACGGGCATTGCGTTCCAAGGGGTCAATCGCCTGACGCTCATCCTCGGAGCCGGCACGGATTATCTCAACCAGCGCGGCAAAGGCTGGCGGACCGGCGAATTGCCACATCGCCTGGTGACGGAGCGCATCGACAAGGCGGCCAAGCGTGCCTACGCCGATCTGCTCGCAGCCCACATCAAGGACTACCAGTCGCTGTTCCAAAAGTGTTCTATCAGCCTTGGATTATCAGCGGACGCCAACCGGGGGTTGCCGACCGACAAACGCCTGGTGGCTTATCGTGGGGCTGACTTGAAGTTGCCTACGGGAATGGCTTATGACGGCAACAAGGAAGCGGCTGCCAAGGGCGGAGCCCGGGATCCGGAGCTGGAAGTGTTGTTGTTCCAGTATGCGCGATATCTGATGATTGGTTCGTCGCGCGGTGCCTTGCCTGCCAATCTTCAGGGGTTGTGGAACAACAGCAATAATCCCCCGTGGCGGTCCGACTATCACACCGATGTGAACGTGCAAATGAATTATTGGTTCGTCGATGCCGCCAACTTGTCCGAGTGTTTTGCGCCTTACGCGGAATGGTTATACTCGATCCGCGAGGTGCGACGGGATGAGACATTCAAAGCGTTCAAGGTCCGGGGTTGGACGATGCATGCGGAGAACGGGGTGTTCGGCGGCTCAAGTTGGAAATGGGTGAACCCCACCGCCGCTTGGTGTGCCCAGAATCTCTGGGATCACTACGCATTTACTCAGGACAAGGAATACCTGCGCACCCGCGCCTATCCGGTCATGAAGGATCTCTGCGAGTTCTGGGAGGATTTCCTCAAACCGCTGCCGGATGGCTCGTTGGTCGCACCCAAAGGGTATTCGCCGGAACACGGGCCGGAAGGCGTCGATGGCGTATCCCATGACCAACAATTGGTCTGGGATCTCTTTTCCAACATGGCCGATGCCTCCAAGGCCCTCGACGTGGATGCCGAATACCGGCAGAAAATCCAAGCGCTGCGCGACCGTCTGATGGGCCCGAAAATCGGCAAGTGGGGGCAATTGCAGGAATGGATGGCGGACATCGACGATCCGAAGGACGATCACCGGCATCTGTCCCACATGATCGCCGTGCATCCCGGTCGCCAGATCTCACCGCTAACCTCGCCCACGCTGGCCGCCGCGGCCAAAGTCTCGCTGAATGCCCGCGGCGGCCAGCGTGGGCGAGGTTAGCGGTGAGATCTGGCG
>Ga0194047_10001380_pt1 | contig 14904 bp, 15 predicted proteins | sample JunL225m_MetaG_2_FD_160070 | JGI IMG/M metagenome (GOLD analysis project Ga0194047, IMG submission 160070) | Anoxic zone freshwater microbial communities from boreal shield lake in IISD Experimental Lakes Area, Ontario, Canada - Jun2016-L221-5m | ecosystem: Environmental > Aquatic > Freshwater...
CCAAGGTATGTACCAGTTGGTGCTTTGAATGGTGGTTGCGTGACAAATACTTGTGCGGCAATAGAAACAAGCCATTCAGGGTCGCGCACGTGCGCCAATGCTTCGGCAACGGTGGCATTAGAACCCATCACAATAATTTCTGGCGTCATCAACGCACCTGCTGTACCTGGTGCATATGACAACAATGAACGCACAACATCTGCGTCGTCATCATCCATTGCTTCAAGCACGCGCGAACGTTGTTGTGCAGGCATCTCTGCCAATAGGTCGGCCAAGTCGTCGAGTTGCATTTCTTCCAACACGTCGATGAGGCGATCCATGTCGAGGTTTGCAATAAGCGCGAGCTGTTCGCTCTCTGGCATTTCTTCTAGCAAGTCGGCAAGACGGTCATCGTCCATTTCTTTTGCCAACAACTGTCGTTGTGCAAATGGCAACGCACGCACAACACCAGCCACATCGCTTGGGTGCATGTCGCGCAGACGTGCAGCTTCAGCAGCCATTTCGGTAGCAGGCGCAAACAAAGTGCTGACTTCGGTCCAATCGACCAAGCGATAGGTAGAGCGGCGGCCAAGAACCCCGCGGCGGGTGAGGCGCACCTTGGAGACTTCCCAGCCTGATTCCCTGTCGCCAACGGTAGGACGCAGTGCCACATCGCTGATGGCCTCGCCGTTGATGCGCTTATCAATGATGTCGCGGCCAAGCATGTGTTCGCCCTGGCGCGGTTTGAAGGGGTTTAGGTCGACGTCCCAACTGCGCAGGCGGGCCCCTTCGGTATCAAGGGACACAATGCGGTTGGCGTTGACAAAGATGCGTCGGCGCTGGCTGGTGGCCACAAAGCCTGTGACTCGGGGAGCGTCGCCGCTACGTCCAGGAACGACCACAATGTCGTCAATACGCCCAATTGCAGCCCCGCCTGCATCGAGGAGGGGGAGGCGCATGATTCGAAATGCATAGATCAGGTCGCTTGCCATGAAGCAAGGGTACCCCTCCGCCCCTACGGAAGGTGGGTGATTTGCCTTGTCTCTTGGCCTTCTCCCGATAACCTGACCGAGCCGTAAATACGGGGACGTAGCTCAATTGGTAGAGCGCCTGCTTTGCAAGCAGGAGGTCGTGGGTTCGATTCCCATCGTCTCCACCATTCGCTTCGCCGTTACCCTTCACCCTCTGTGAATCCATCGGCCGTTCTCCTCATCTCATGCCCCGACCAGCCGGGCATTGTTGCTGCTGTCGCCACATGGGTGGGATCTGTTGGCGGCAATATCGTGCACGCTGAACAGCACACTGACGTATCAGACGCCATGTTTTTTCAACGGGTGGAATTCACACACGCCGGAACAACGCCTGTTGAAACACTTGCAGCAGGCTTTGCACCTCTTGCATCGCATTGGAACATGTCGTTCACGCTTGATGCCTTGCCGTGGAAACCGCGCACTGCAATTTTGTGTTCAAAGCAATTACATTGCGCTGCTGACTTACTCGCACGCACAACATATGGTGATCTTGGTCTTGATATTGCTGCAGTTATTTCAAACCATGCCGATGCACAATCACTTGCAACTTCGTTTGCATTGCCGTTTCATCATGTCGCAGTAGGCGATAGCGAAACCGCACGCGCCGAACAAGAAACACGACTTGCTGAGTTGCTGCAATCACTCAACCTTGACCTCGTCATTCTTGCGCGCTACATGTTGGTAATGCCACCGTCGCTTGTTGCACCATGGACCGGACGCATGATTAACATTCATCATTCGTTCTTGCCGGCGTTTATTGGTGCAAATCCGTATCGCCAAGCCCACGATCGTGGTGTGAAAGTTATAGGTGCTACTGCGCATTATGTCAGTGACGTCTTAGATGAAGGACCAATCATTGCGCAAGATGTTGCTCATATTTCGCATCGCGATGATGTTGCAGAGCTCACACGACAGGGCCGTGATTTGGAAACAGTTGTGTTGGCACGGGCCGTGCGGGCTCATGTTGAACATCGCGTGTTGACATTTGGCAACCGCACCGTTGTCTTTGGCTAATCCGCGTTATGCGGGAGGCATTAACGCCAGAAACAATCGGGTAACCAAGGCCCACCGTTCTAGTGACATTCGTTTGTAACCTCTTCGGGTGGAAACAATTGTCATCATCGGAGCATCATTAGCCGGAGTACGTGCAGCAGAGACGTTGCGCACGAATGGATTTGCCGGCGCCCTCACCATCATTGGTGCAGAGACACATATGCCATACGACCGACCACCGCTGTCGAAAAACTTCCTCGCCGGCGACTGGGAAGCAGATCGAATTGCATTGCGCAAAGCCGACGATTTGTACGCATTGAATATCAATTGGATGCTTGGCGAGCCCGCGACAGCTCTTCATACTGATTCGTCAGTTGTCACGTTGGCTGATGGCTCTCAGGTTTCGTACGACGGGCTCATTATTGCAACCGGCGGACTTGTGCGTCGTTTGCCGAACCAACCGAACATTGCTGGTGTTCACGTATTGCGCACTTTTGATGATGCATCTGCTTTGCGCGATGAACTTGTTGAAGGCGCTCGAGTGGTTGTTATTGGTGCTGGGTTTATTGGTCTCGAAGCAGCAGCAACAGCTACTAAACGGGGTGCCGTTGTAACAGTATTAGAAGGACTCGATGCTCCGCTGATTCGTGGTCTTGGCCCAGAGATGGGTGCAGCCATTGGCGCAGTGCACGAACGCAATGGCGTCACCATACGTTGCGGTGTACAAGTGGCATCTATTGATGGCGATATCCACGTCACCAGCGTGACATTGACTAACGGTGAGATTGTCGAAGCAGATGTTGTCATCGTTGGTATCGGTGTCAGGCCAGCCACGCAGTGGTGTGCCGATAGTTCGCTCACCATTGACGACGGCATCGTGTGTGATGCACACCTCAATGCCGGACCAGCCAATGTGTTTGTTGCCGGTGATGTGTTGCGGTGGCCAAATGGCATGTTTAAGGACATCGAACCAACCATGCGCGTGGAACACTGGACCAACGCTGCCGAACAGGGTGCAATTGCTGCGCAAAACTTATTAGCGACGTTGCGCAATGAACCAATGCAGCCGTATTCCGCTGTGCCATTTTTCTGGAGCGATCAATTTGACGCTCGCATTCAGTTCCTCGGTCGTGCGTTTGCATCATCCACTGTTGACGTTGTGGCCGGCGGCGTTGCTGAGGGCAGATGGTGTGCCATGTACAGCACGAATGATCGCTTAACCGGAGTCCTTGGTGTCAGCATGCCAAAAATGGTCATGCCTAGCCGTGCCATGTTGTCGACGTACACGTCGCGGTATGACGCACTGCAACATTTTGCAACCGTGGTGGCTGCTCAAAATAAGTAAGTTGTAGCTATGGCATTGCCCGACGCAGATCGACTGGATGCATGGCGGTCATTTCTCACGGCACACGCGGCAATGAACAAAATGCTGTCACGCGCACTGGAAGAAGACGAAGGCCTTCAATTGCCGTGGTTCGAAATTCTTGATGCTCTTGCCATGAGCGATGAAAAGTCGTTGCGGTTCAATGAATTAGCAGAACGAGTGATGACGCATCCGTCCAGCCTGTCGCGTCAAATCGACAAACTAGAAGACAAGCAATATGTCGCGCGCGAGAAACTGGTGGCAGATGATGGCCGTGCAATCGTGCTTGTGCTCACGCCCACTGGCCATGAGGTGTGGAAATCCGCTAGCACCACCTACTACCGCATTGTGCGTCGGGTGTTTACCAGTTGGCTCACAGAAACAGACGTTGTGGCATTGCACCGAGTATTCAGCAAGGTCCTTGAAGCCGAATGAAGATAGGTCACAGTCTCCGACTTTGGTGAAACTGTTTGTAGCGGTAAGACTTTGTGAGTCGTACCCGACGCCGAAAGGGCAATATGCAAAACGCAGTCATCGTTGACACACTTCGTACACCACTAGGAAAAAGGAATGGTCGCCTCAAAGATTGGCATCCAGTTGATCTTGCTGGTGTTGCTTTGCGTGAATTAGTCGCACGCAACGACATCGACCCCACTCAAATTGATGACGTCATCATGGGATGCGTCATGCAAGTGGGCGAGCAGAGCCTCAATATTGCACGTAATGCAGTTCTTGCTGCGGGGTTGCCAGAGACAATTCCTGGCACCACTGTTGATCGCCAGTGTGGTTCTAGCCAACAAGCTGCACACTTCGCAGCACAAGGCGTCATGGCCGGCGCATACGACATCGTTATCGCAGCAGGTGTTGAAGTAATGACACGTGTCCCGATGGGGTCTGCAGTTGCTGATGGCAAGTACGGATATCCGTTTGGCCCGATGGTCAGTGCTCGTTACGCACCAGATGGTGGGTTAGTGCCACAAGGCATCAGCGCAGAGATGATTGCTGATAAGTGGGGCATCACACGCGAAGACATGGATCGTTTTGCAGCACGTTCGCAGGCCTATGCCGCGCGCGCAACAGCAGAAGGCCGTTTCGAACGCGAGATTTTGCCAGTGCTTGACTCTGAAGGTGTTCTTATGACTACCGACGAAGGTATCCGCGATTCCCCGTATGAAAAATTGCAGACACTCAAGCCAGCGTTTCGCAGTGAAGAAGAAGGCGGTCGCGTTACAGCCGGTAACTCAAGCCAAATCACAGATGGCGCCTCAGCCATGTTGATCATGAGTGAGGAAAAGTGCCGCGCACTTGGTCTCACACCTCGCGCACGTTTTGTGAATTTTGGTCTTGCAGGTGACAACCCGCAACTCATGCTCACAGCACCAATTCCTGCAACACAAAAGGCATTGCAACGCGCAGGCCTCACAATGGCAGACATGGACCTCACCGAAATCAATGAAGCATTTGCATCAGTTGTGCTTGCGTGGGAAAAAGAATTGCACCCAGACATGAACAAGGTCAATGTCAATGGTGGAGCTATTGCTCTTGGTCACCCACTTGGCGCCAGTGGTACACGCCTCATGACCACATTGTTGAGTGAGCTTGAGCGCACCGGTGGTCGCTACGGACTGCAAACAATGTGCGAAGGTGGTGGCATGGCAAACGCCACCATCATCGAGCGCCTGGGCTAAACCCTGAACATTACGCTGGCAGGCATGCCCACTTTTTCCGCGATCATTTGGTTTGCGTTCGGTCTCTTGCTGATGCGCATCATCTGGAAGTTCGGATTCGGCATGTTGAAGTCGATGACCTCTACGCTTCCCGAGCCACCACCATCTGGCGAGATGCGTCGTATCAACGTTCGCTATCGCTGCAATGTGTGTGGGGTGGAAATCCGTATGGTGATGGCGCCAGACGAAGATCCGCCACCGCCACGTCATTGCTTGGAAGACATGGATTTGATGGCTCCCATCGAATAATTACCCCTGTGGGCAGTTCTGTCAGAAAGAGACGCTTGTCCACAATCTGTGGATAAGCACGGGAAAACTACATCGGTGTAACTGTGATAGGGCTATGCCCTGTGGGCAGTACCGCCCAGTATCAGTGATACTTCGTGGCTGTGTACAAACCACCAAGTAGCGAACTGAGGCCTGCTGCCAGGTACCAATTGCTACGTCCACCGGGCACAAAACCCAAGTAATAGAACAAAATCACGAGGGCACCAAGGCCCATGAGGACGAACATCAACACGGGCACCCATGGCGCACTGTGCTTTTCATACACCGGAACAGGTGGGGTGTATCGGCTACTTGCGTTGACCGCAGGGTCGTGATGACCGAAATGATGCTCGGGCTTGTTTCCGCCTTTCGGGGTAACGCGTCCGCCTTTTTTCTTCTTAGTTGCCACGTGGCAAGTGTAGAACGCCAACAGCCCTAGACACGCACGCACAATTCGTTTCACAAAACGGCCGTTTCTACGGCAGGCTTATGACATGGCACGAATCCTGGTGATCGATAGTTACGACAGTTTCGTGTACAACATTGTCCAATATCTGGGTGAGCTTGGTGCCGAGCCAACCGTGGTGCGTAACGACCAGATTTCGGTTGCTGAGGCCATCGCGCTTGAACCAGACGGCGTGTTGCTATCACCTGGCCCTGGTCGCCCTGAAGACGCCGGAATTATCTGTGACGCTATTTCAGCATTCGCCGGTTCTGTCCCTGTCTTTGGTGTGTGTTTAGGTCATCAAGCAATTGGTCACGTGTATGGCGGCAATGTTGTGCGCGCACCAGAACTGATGCACGGGAAAACGTCGCACATTACACACAACAACACCGGTGTGTTTGAAGGTGTGCCTTCACCATTGGAAGCAACGCGGTATCACTCGCTTGTTATCGACGCAGCAACAATGCCAGAACATTTGTTAGTGACTGCGCACACTGCAGACGGCATTGTGATGGGCGTTCGTCATCGCGATTTTGACGTTGAAGGCGTGCAGTTTCATCCCGAAAGCATTTTGACTGCATCAGGCCATGACCTGTTGCGCAATTTTCTTCGTCGCTGCGGCTAACTAACCGTCGCCGAGGGCATCAAGAATTTCTTTGTCACGTTCGACGAGTTCTTTTGCGCGTGACATAAAACTGGTGTTCGAACGGACACGATCGATTCGATTACTAATGAATCGATAATGAGTTGGTTCACGCTGGTCCCACGGGTGCGGGCTATTACTTCAGCCTTGTCCGCAAGATCATCGGGAAGCCGAACTGTGGTTTGCTTTGCCATGACATCGTGATATCACGACATCAGAAAAGCGCAACCTCAATAAAGGGAGGGGTCAGCCGGCAGGTGCAGATGAGTCGCGTCCGACGGTCAACACAACGGCAGCGCCGGGGTTCACCATGCTGGCTGCGGGTGTGTCTTGCGCAATCACTTTGCCCACGTTGGCATTGCCGGCCGCCAGATCGACATATTCAACAGAGCTAGCAAGACCCAGTTTGTTCAGTGCGTCGCGTGCAGCTGATTCTGTTTGGCCTTTCACATTCGGCATTGCAACTGGTGCTGGTCCACTCGACACAAAAATGGTGATGGCCGACGCAGAGTCAACCAATGTGCCTTGCGCAGGACTAGTACGAGTCACGAGGCCCTTTGCAATAGTTGCGCTTGGCTCTGGTGTCACAGTGACAACAAATTTGTACGGATCAGCGGCAAGGAACGTTTGTGCTGCTTCTGTTGTTTGCCCAATAACAATATTTGGCACTGCCAGTTGGCCAGACCCGCCAGACACATTGACTGTGACTGTTTGACCCTTTGCCAGCTTTGTCATACCACCTGGAGTCTGCACTGCGACTTGCCCAAGTGCATATGTCTTATCAATGACATCTGGACCCTTGGCAAAAACGAAACCAGCGCCTTCGACGGCAGCTTGAGCAGCTTCAGCAGTAAGACCAAGAAGCGCCGGCACATCTATTTGCGCAACAGGAAATACCAATGTGACTGCTTCACCAGTTTTTGCAAGTTCACCGGAAGCAGGCACTTGACTGGAAACAATATTTGTTGCATCGCACACAGTGTTGGCTGGATTTAATGCAACAGTGAACTTTGCTTCTTCCAATTTGAGTTTTGCAACATCGCACGTCACGCCTTTGACATTCGGCACTGCAACACCTGATGATCCACCGAGAGAAGTGATGAGAAAAATAATGCCGCCGAGAATGACAATGCCTGCAACTGCCGCGCCGACAACGTAACTACGTTTGCTTGGTCGTTCATCGTCATATTCAGGCAACGTTTCAACGGGCGCCATCGTTGCTGGCATGACACTGGTGCGCGGCAAGATTTGTGTAGTGCTAGAACTACCTTCTACTGGCGACATGATTGTTGTGGCTTGGTCAAGGTTGGTGTTGCCAAGTGGTGCTTTACCTGAACGAACTCGTGCTTCGTCTACTGCAAGTGTTGGTTCGCCGTTCATGAAGCGACGTAAGTCATCACGCAATTGTTCAGCATTGTTGTACCGCATGTCGGCATTTTTGGTGAGACATTTCGCGATGATTGCTTCTAACGCCAATGGCACATCAGGAACCAGATCACGTAAGCGTGGTGCAGCTTCGTTCACTTGTTTGTATGCAGTAGCTAGTGCAGAATCACCTGCAAATGGTGGTTTTCCGGAAACCAATTCATACAGCACAACACCAAGTGAATACAGGTCAGAACGAAGATCTAATGCTTCACCCTTTGCTTGCTCTGGTGAAAAATATGTCGCTGTTCCCATGACGGCGCCATCTTGTGTGAGTCCACCTTCGTGACCAGCGTCAAGTGCGCGAGCAATACCGAAGTCCACTACTTTGATTGCGCCATCTTCACCTAACAAAATGTTTGCAGGCTTAATATCGCGGTGCACAACATTGTTGCGGTGCGCATACGCCAGTGCGTTAGCAATAGCTGCTCCGACACCAGCGGCAGATGGTGAAGTCATGCGGCCTTGGCGGCGCAACGCGTCAGACAAAGTGCGACCTTTCACATATTCCATCGCCATGAACTATGTGTTGCCGGTTTGGCCCCAGTCATACACGCCGACGATGTTGGGGTGGTTCAGGCCAGCAACGCTCTGGGCCTCGCGGCGAAAGCGCTCGACAAAGTTGGGGTCGATGGCATGTTCAGGGAACAGAACCTTCACTGCCACATCACGATCGAGCAACAGATCGCGAGCCAAGAACACGTCGGCCATCCCGCCGCGACCGATGCGCCCGGAAATCTGATAGCGCTCGTTGATGACATGGGAGTTGTTGTTCGACATACGGCTAGTAGAGGTTACCTGTGCTGCCTATGGGGCTGCGGGCAGTGCCAGTGCAACATTCAACACGTCACGGGCTACGGGACCTGCCAAATGCCCACCAGTACTGGCGCTCACCACATCGTTGACACCTTTAATAAATACTGAGACAACAAATCTCGGAGCCTCGGCAGGAGCAAAAGCAGTGATCCAGGCATGAGAACGCTGTTTTTGACCCTCAGCATTCAATTGGGCTGTTCCTGTCTTTGCTGCTACTGAAATTCCGTTCTTCAATTGCAAACAACATGCCGCTGTGCCTGATTGTGCAACACCGATCATGAGTTGCGTCATGGTGGCAGCAGTAGCGGGAGACATCGGGGTCTTCCATACTTCTGGCGATGTGGTGTTCATCACTGTGCCGTTGTGCGTGAGAGTGGAATCTATGACATGCGGTTTCATCATGACGCCGCCATTTGCCACAGCGCCCGCAATCATTGCCATATGTAATGGAGTCACTTGCACCTGGCCTTGACCAAACCCGTGAATAGCTAACAACGCCAATGAATCTGCAAAGTCAGCTGCAGTGCCGCCAAAGGTACTGGCAGCAGCACCGGGAAGATCAAACGGAATACGTTCATCGAAACCAAAGCGATTCGCGCCGTTCACCATGAGGTCAGGGCCGATAGCAACTGCTGTTTGTGCGAATGGAATATTGCAGCTGCGGCGGAACACTTCAGCTAAGTCTCCACCACATACTTTTTTGCCGTAGTTACGAATTGGCTTCTTTGTATTGGGCGGTATCCATGCGCGCTCATTTTTGAACACACTCATCAAGTCAATCTTTCCTGTTTCAAGGCCAACAGTGGTGGTGACAATCTTGAATGTTGAGCCAGGCATGTATCGCTCTTGGTATGCGTTTGCCAACAATGGTTTAGCTGCATCTGTTTGCAATGTGTTCAACGCCTCGTTCACAGTGTTGCCATTGTGTGAAGCAATCAGGTTCGGATCATACGACGGGTTTGAATACATGGCCAACACTGCGCCAGTCTTCGGGTCAAGTACCACCACAGAACCTTCGCGGTTTCCCAGCGCCTTCTTTGCTGCTGCTTGCAAGTCTGCACGCAATGTGACATGAACAGTTCCCGATACATCAGCTTTTGAAAACAAACCACCTGTTGCTTCTAGCTTTTGTTGCGCAGTCTTTCCTGACAACACATCTGATTGGGTACGTTCTAGCTGTGTACTGCCATACCCCAATGTGTAGTAGCCGGTGATGTTGGCAAACAGGTCACCCTTTGGATATGTGCGTTGGTATTTATAACGAGAGGAACCGTTTGCTGCATCAACAGGCAGTGTCTCTGCAATGACGGACCCATCGGCAGTAATAATGTCTCCGCGCGGGGCATCGAAATCACGCATGGTGACGCGTTTATTGCGTGAATCATTCACCAGAGAATTACGTTGCACAACTTGCCAATTGGTGAGTTGCACCAACAAAATACCGAACAAGACAATGAGTGCAACGGTGAGGTGGCGAATGCGTTGGTTCATTGTGCCGCCGCCCTTCGTATGCGCCACAGTGCAAAACGTTCAGCAATGCTTGTGTGATCGGGAACTTCATGCAAACTGCGCGCGGTGGTATCACTAATGCGAATAAGCAAAGCCAGCACTACATAGTTAGCAACTAATGATGATCCGCCGTAGCTCATGAATGGCAATGTCACGCCGGTAAGAGGCACCACGCGCAATACACCACCAATAATGATGAATGTCTGTATCGCCACGATGGTGGTGAGGCCGGTAGCCAGAAGTTTTTCAAAGTCTCGTTGTGCCCGTAACGCAGTGCGCATGCCAGCACCTACTAACAACACGAATGCACTCAGAATTGCAACACCCCCCAGCAACCCCAACTCTTCACCAAGAGCCGCAAAAATAAAGTCGTTGTGTGCAGCGGGTATGGCACCAGGATCACCGATGCCGAGGCCAGTACCTGTCATGCCGCCATTCGCTAATGCAAACAATGCCTGAATAGGTTGGTATCCACGGCCTGTGTACTGGCTCCACGGGTGTAGCCACACATCAACTCGCGCTTGCACATGCGCGAACATGTTGTACGCAATGACTGCGCCACCCGCAAACAACCCCATACCCATTACTAAGAAACTGGTGCGCTCTGTCGCTACCCACAACATCACCACAAACAGTGTGAAGAACATCAACGAAGAGCCCAAATCTTTTTCGCCCACCATCACCACAACGCTGACGCCCCACGCCACCAAAATCGGTGCCAAATGACGCAACTCTGGCAATGTAACGCCCAAGATCTTTGTATGACCCTGCACAATTAACTCGCGGCGCTCTGCCAAGTACGCAGCAAAGAACACTGCTAACAAAATCTTGGCAAATTCGCCGGGCTGAAAATTAATAGGGCCGAGGCTGACCCAAATGCGTGCGCCACCACTTGTGAATCCCACACCAGGAACCATTGGTAGTAACAACAACATCACACCTAACGCCAACGAAGTGAATTGGTATCTGCGTAAATCTCCTGGGCGTTCTAGCACCACCAGCGTTGCAACGAACGCAGCGACGCCCACAAAACTCCATGTTGCTTGTAACCCTGCCCACCTATCGCTCAGCCGCGCAATCATGACAAATCCCAAGCCATGCAACAACGCAGCCGTGGGCAAGATCAGCGGGTCTGCTCCACGTGCCACGTATCGCACTGCAACATGTGCAGCACCTAATAGCGACAACACAAACAACATAAATGGCACAATGCGCGCCGGCATGGAAGACCGTTGGCCAAGTGAGGCCAATACGTATGCACCTGCTGTAATAAAACCAGCCAACAACACCAGGCCCAATTCCACCCCACGGCGGCTGCGTGCGAGTGAATTATCCAACGGTGGTGCTGGTACTTGTGGTGGACGCATCGATGATGGCAATACGAATCAGCGCCAAATATTTGCTTGCCATTGTTGACGAGGTGAATGTGCGGTTCAAGGCAACGTCGCGCAACACATCTTCTGGCAAATCTGCACCAGACAATGTTGTTTGCGTATCAATGGTGGGACCAAACCATAAAATGCCACCAACACGTCCGCGGTACACAGCAACTCTGCTGTCTTTGTCAAACCCGATGAAGTAGCCGCTGCGCGCATACACACCCACAATGGTGACAGCGCAGAGAAGAATGGCGACAAATGCTGACCAGAACAATGCCACGCCGACACGCTTCTTCTTCTTTATAGCAATTGATTCAGAAGAACCGACGCCCACAAGTCCAGCTTCAACAGAAGGCGATTGCATGGGTGACGTATTGTCTGGTGCAGCAGACGCTATAGGTTCACTAATGTCATCAAGCACATCAACAACAATCACGGTGGTGTTGTCACGGCCGCCATTGGTGTTTGCCACCATCACTAATGCCTCTGCAGTTTCCTGTGGGTCAGTGTGTTGGCCAAGTACTCGAGCTATTTCAGTATCAGCAACTTCATCAACTAAACCGTCACTGCACAACACAATGCGATCACCGGTGCGTACGAAATGGGTGAATACGTCAACCATGACCGAACGATCAATACCTAATGCACGCGTCACTATGTTGCGTCGTGGGTGCACACGTGCAGCTTCGGGCGTAATGATGCCTTCATTCACGAGTTCTTGCACGTAACTGTGGTCAACGCTTAAGCGGCTGAGTGCACCACTGCGCCACAAGTAGGCGCGCGAGTCACCAACGTTTGCTACTAACACGCGGGGCTCTTCACCTTCCACAATGCTGAGCGCAGTCACGGTTGTGCCCATGCCACTTTGTGTGCTGTCGTCCAAGCTTGCGGTGTAGATGGCGCTGTTTGCTTGTTGTACTAAATCGCGAAAATCTTCAGTTGTGTCAATGCCCAAGCGTGCACCGGCCTTTAACGTGGTGACTGCTAGTGCACTTGCCACTTCACCTGCGTTGTGACCGCCCATGCCATCAGCAACGACAAACAATGTTTCTTCAGCTAGAAACGAATCCTCGTTCTGCTGTCGCACCATGCCCACATCGGAAAACGCACCCCATTTCAATTTCATGAACGCATCTCCAACACTGTTGAGCCCACTTGAATTCTGTCGCCTTTTCGCACGGAACGCTCTTCCGCAACCTTTTGACCATTCACGTAACAGCCATTGGTGCTACCCAAGTCCACTACCCATGTGCCTTCTGGCCGTATTTCAATGCGCGCATGATGACTAGATATAAAGGAATCGTCGTCAATCACGATGTCGTTATCTTCAAGTCGGCCAATGGCTAGCACGCTCGACAACGTGTAGGTGGCACCTTGGTGTTGCTTTGGTTCGATCACAACAAACATCGGCACACCTTTGTTCACAGATTTTTTCGCCCGACTACGTGATGTAGTGCCACCACCCACGCGTGCTGCTGGCATGACTGGTGTGCGCACTTCGCTCCACACAGCCCAGAGCACACGGCCGAAAAATAGATAAATCAGCGCAAGAAGAATCAGCTTCAGGGCGTTGAGTAAGGCATCAGTCATTAACGACTACGAGGCCTCGAAGGTCACCTGGGCGGTTCCGAAGTTGATGACATCGCCGTGCTGTAGCAATTGTTCGCCACCCACCGCAACACCATTTACTTTGGTGCCGTTTGTGCTTCCCAAGTCGCGCACCATTACTTCACCAGCAGCACATACAAACTCTGCATGCTTGCGGCTGACGTTGGTGTCGTTCAACACGATGTCGTTTTCCAAATGACGACCCAATACATAATGACCTTCGTGCAATTCAATGCGTTGCCCACCTGGCAGTGTCAGTACAGCCGGCGGTGAATCAAGAGAAGTACTTGCCACCCACATGGCGCCAGTCTTTTCTTCGGGCGTCTCTGCAACGTCGGCTGTATTGCGTGGTGGGAGTGGCACAGAACCCACAGCGCCAACAATGGAACTTGGCGCGGGCACCTCGTCGGGCGTCACTGTGCGACTGTCAATGTCGAACTTGCCTTTGCGTAAATCTGGGTTCGTGCGCAATGCAACGCGAGCCTTGCCTTCTACGTGGTACCCCTCGGTTGCAATGTACTCGCGCAATGCTGCGGTGAGTTCTTGTAGAAGTGAGCCTTCTACGTCGGCAAAACCCTCGCGGTCAGCAGCGCTCATTTGCACCACATAGCTATTTGGCACCACCCGGCGGCCTTGGGCATCAAGATCACGTTCGGAATCGACTACTTGCAAGAGACGCCTGCCAATTTGTAATGGCTTGACTCCGCTCTTGAAGGCACGCGAGAACACGCCGTCAAAAATGTTCTCGATAGACCGTTCAACGGTTCCTTTAGCCATGAACACAGGTTACTTGGGGCAGTTGTTGGGTGGGTGGCAAAGGGTAGGTAGCGTCATGTCTCTACTCGCGCGAGTGGCGAAATGGCAGACGCGCTGGCTTCAGGTGCCAGTGTTCGAAAGGACGTGGGGGTTCAAGTCCCCCCTCGCGCACCAACTATTTTCTTACCTATATAAAGGTCTAGGAAACGATCAGTGAAATTTTCGTATTGGTTGTTTTAGGTCTCGGCATAGTCTTTGACGCTTTCGGAGTGATGCTCACCACCATCTTGCAGGTGCCCTTCGCCAAATTCTTGATTCCGGTTCCAGACACTTTGCACACTTTCGGCGTCGAGACTCGTATTGACCATTTCGAAGTTGAGACATATGTTGCCTTGCTGATTTTCAGTAAAGATTTTCTACTTGTGACAGAGCCCTTTTTGACAGCATTCAGTTTTTTACCTGTCAGTTTGACTTTGATCGTGGGAGCTGAGTGAGTGAATCCTTTGGCTGTGAATGTAAACCAGCCATTAGCCAAAGTGAAAGATGAGCTCGCGGTTTTAGCAACCCCATCCTCTCCGCTTACGTCGATTGCCGCTTGTGCTGAAGTATCGGTGATGCCATACAAGCATTCCGCAATATCAGAGCGCAGAATGAGACTGTATTGACCACTGAATGGGGTGACGCCGTCTTTTTCATAGTGCATTGCCGCAACTTTGTAGTTCAAGGTTGATGTTGCTTTATCGAAGCTTGGCGGTCCTTCGGAATACGCCGATGCATTTGTTGACACAATTCCTGTGACGCCAACACCGTTCTTTATACAATCAGGTGCGTTTTGCATTTCGCTATCGCTCAAGGTGTGCACACTCCACGCCGACGGCATTACAGAGGCAGTGTCTTTCATGTATCCAGCCCACAATTTGATGCCATCGAAAGCATCGGTTGAAAAGGCATTCGGACTCATAA
>Ga0194047_10001383_pt1 | contig 14881 bp, 14 predicted proteins | sample JunL225m_MetaG_2_FD_160070 | JGI IMG/M metagenome (GOLD analysis project Ga0194047, IMG submission 160070) | Anoxic zone freshwater microbial communities from boreal shield lake in IISD Experimental Lakes Area, Ontario, Canada - Jun2016-L221-5m | ecosystem: Environmental > Aquatic > Freshwater...
GATCTGCTTGCGGCTAGCTGCTGGTTTGTATACCGGCAATGGCTCATACGTATCGATATCAAATTCAATTTCAGCTAATTGAACATCAATCGGCAAGTCAATTAACACGGGACCGGGACGGCCTGAACGCATCACATGAAATGCCTGTTGAAAAACCCGTGGCACTAAGCCAGGCTCACGAACCGTTACAGACATCTTTGTTACTGGCTTAGCAATCGTCTCAATATCAACAGCCTGAAAATCTTCTTTGTAAAGACGAGCACGTGGAGCTTGTCCAGTAATACAGAGAATAGGAATAGAGTCAGCGCTTGCGGAATACAGTCCTGTAATCATGTCAGTACCGGCTGGGCCGGAAGTGCCGATACAAACACCAATGTTGCCTGCTTTAGCTCTTGTATAACCTTCTGCCATATGTGAAGCGCCTTCAACATGTCGGGCTAGGATATGCGTAATTGACTGACGTTCGCGTAATTGTGCGTAAAGTGGATTAATAGCAGCTCCAGGAACACCAAATGCGGTGGTGATACCTTCTTTTTCCATCACTAATACTGCTGCCATTGCGGCTTTCATTTTTGCCATGATTTGTCTCCTCCTAAATTTGGTATAGACGAATGATCTTCAAATTCGGCCGACTTGAGAACCTCACCAAATCTATATCTAGTATTCCGTGGTGGAATAGTGTAAAAAGTCCCTATTGGCACTCAAAAGATAAGCTATGGACCGCGTACAAGGTATTTCGCTCTATATACGGATTGTTGAAACAGGCTCGTTTAGCAAGGCTGCAGAGGATTTGGGCATTACCCAACCTACCGCAACCAAATTTGTTGCCAGTCTAGAAAAGCGCTTAGGCACTCTATTGTTGCACCGCAGCACCAGAGGGGTAACACCCACTGAAATCGGAAAAATCTATTACGAAAAGTGCAAAGGAATTGCACGCGAAATTGAAGAAGCAGATGACTTGGCATCCCTTATGCAGTCGAAGGTACGGGGCAAGATCACCATCAGTGCTTCAGTTGGTTTTGGGCGTCGCGTTCTAACTCCTTCTGTTCTGCAGTTCATGTTGCTTCACCCCGAACTAGAGGTCAATCTCAACATGGATGACCGCTACATCAATCTGATTGAGCAGGGAGTAGATCTAGCCATTCGCATGCGCCGTTTACCAGACTCCTCTCTAGGATCTCGCTTTTTAGGCTCAAATCCTTGGGTTATGGTGGGCAGCCCGAAATACCTTAAAGATCATCCTGCACCTAATAAACCTAAAGATATTGCAAATCATCAAGCCTTGATTTACACCACCGCACAAGGTGATCACCGCTGGAATTTAACGAATCAGAATAATCAAAGCGAAATCATTGAGGTTAAGGGCCCATTCACCTCGAATAACTTATCATCGATTTTGGCCGCCGCCAGAGCTGGCATGGGCCTCGCTGTGCTGCCTTGGTATGTCGCCCACCAATCTGTCAAAGACAAGATACTCACCCCTGTGATGGAAGATTGGACACTCCCTTCCCAAGAAATTCATGCGGTATTTTCATCACCAAAACACGTATCCACTAAAGTGAGCCTATGTATAGATTGGCTGCAAGGTCAATTTAAGGGCGAATGGTGGAAAGGTATAGAAACAGAAAAATTGGATTAAAAAATCCGGTATACACAGAATTTGAGTAATTAGAGCCCCATCATTCGATGTAAGATCTTCGGTTTCATTTCCTCCCAAAGACCTTCAAAGTCTTCAGTCTTAGCGTCGGACAATTGAATGGGCTTAAAAAGACCACCAAATACGATGGTCTCCTTTTTAACTAAGGTCTTTTCAAACTCCGTCAAACCAATGGGTTTGTCATCAATATCTCTTGTCAACTCTGCTGAACAGACGATCGCATCTACATCATCATGATCTACTACTGCAAATTCAATATATTGCTGACGCTTTTCCACAATCACTAAAGTGCCCCTGGCATAGCAGACGGCTTCATGGACTTGTACGATATAAGCTAAAAATAAATTCTCTTGATCCTGCTCCATCTGTAAATCATCGATAAAGAAAAGATATTGACTGCCCTCACCATTGACCAGAGTAAAAACTTTAGGAGTGGCCCCATGCCCAAGTACCAAATTTCGATAATAGGTGGAGAGTTCTACAGCCAGATTTTCAGCAAAAAGATGCATCCGTAACTCGTGGGTAATTAAGCTAAATGTTTCTGGAAAAATTCGAGTGAGCGAGTCCAAGCCAACTCAGCAGACTCGTGGTGATATTGCAAAGGCGCTAAGCCTCGTGAGTCAGATTGGGGATTGGCAAACGCATGCTTCGCATCGTAGCGATGAAATTCATGATGAGCGCCCGCTTCCTTTAATTTTTTCTCTAATGCATCAACGCCAGCTGGTGAGAAAAATTCATCCTGCAAGGACCAGTGGCCCATCATCGGCTTAGTAATATGGTTGGCATCTACATATTCAGCGGGTGGATTGCCATACCAAACGACTGTGGCATCCAACTCCGGCACAAAGCAAGCAGAAAGCACGGTCAGTGCACCACCCATACAAAATCCAGTGACCCCTACTTTGGCACTACCAGTCGCTTTCAGATACTGAACCGCGCCACGGATGTCTTGAGAAGCAGCATCCCCGAAATCTAAGCCGTTCATTAAGTGCTCAGCCTCTTTTGCCTCAAGGGCCAACTCACCCCGATATAAATCCGGCACCAAGGCCCGATAACCAGCCTTAGCAAAACGATCGGCCACTGCTTTAATTTGATCATCCAAGCCCCACCACTCTTGAATAACCACTACACCGGGAGCATTGGGTTTATTGCTTGGCTCAGCTAAATAGCCATGAACGATTTTGCCATCTGGTCTTGTAAATTGAATCACTGCTGCTCCTTTAATTTTTCTTGGGATCTGAATGTATATATCCTACCAGCCCAATGGTGAGTAGCCCGCAACATGCGGCGCCATAGCCAACCCAGTTGTAATGCTCCATCTTGCCATCCGAACCAATCGTCACCACCATTCCCGCTAGCACCGTAGCAATACCCGATGCCAACATTTGAACCGAGCCAATTAAGCTCATAAAAGTTCCTCGAATTTTATTTTCTACCACCTGGCTAACCATTGCCATCGCTGGAATCATGCGTCCTGATACTAGGATAAAAAAGGCTGTTGAGTTGATTAATACAAGCCACAAAGGGGTCACTGGTAAATTGGTAGTGACCAACAACGGAATCAAGCTCACTACCGCCAATACTCGAAAAACTTTTACCTTGCCATACTTGTCAGACATATGGCCGATAAATCGCGAACTCATCAGGGTAGCCACACCACCACACAAGTAAATTAAGGAGATGTAAGCATTATTAATACCCACATTCGAGGTTAAGTACAAGGCGATATAGGGAATGACTGAGAATCCTGTCATCATGATAAAAGCCATAAAAATAAAGGCTTTGATATGCTCATGTGCCATCAAGATCTTCACGATTTGACTCAGACGGCTGCCTTCGTGAACATGGTCTAAATGCCCAGTAATTTTTGGAATATTGCGATAGCCCAAGTACAAAATGACACTAGAAATCAAGGCAATAAAGATAAATGGCGCCCTCCAGCCCAGACTAGGAATATGGTGCGCTAAAAACAAACTAAGAGGAACACCGGCAACAGTAGATACCGAAAATGCAGCCATCACCGTTCCCAAGGCTTTTCCTCTGCGCTCAAAGGGAATGGAATCGGCCACGATGGTTTGCACTAAAGAACCTAAAATTCCGCCAAACGCACCTGCAAATGCCCTCGCAATAAAGAGTGTTTCGTAGTTCGGCGCAAGACCGCAAGCCAAAGTGGCAACAATAAAACATACATACAAACTCAGGAGTAATTGTCGACGCTCAAAACGATCTACATAATAGGTGGCGAAGATGCCCGCTATAGCTGCTGCAAAAGTATAAGAGGAGAGCAACAATCCAAATTGATGGGTGGTGATATCAAGCGCTTTAATAAATTCAGGACCCAAGGGCATCATGATCATGAAGTCCAAAATGTGGGTGAACTGAATACCCGCTAATGCGAGTAGTAAGAAGCGTTCGTGCTTCTGATTATCTGAAATAGGATTACTCAATGCTGGCTTTACTTGGATTTAGGGGTATGTCATTATCGTCCCTATGAACAATCCATGCGTCAGAGGATCTTGTCTAGTCCCTATACAAAGACTATCCTCAAACCATTACCTCTATGAATACACTCCTTACTGACCACCCTCTCCTTTATCCACTATTAAAAGAAATTCTGGTGGGAACTCTTCTTTTACTAGTCATTCTCATTTTTCACGGAAGTGCCATTAATAAAGTGACTATGAGATTTGATCGTTACACCGACAATAATTTAGCGCGCAAGGAATACAACTGGGTTTTCCTCCATTTTTATGTTGCTTTCAACTCCTTTGCGCTGATTCACATCTTCGAAGTATTGCTCTGGTCAGGTTTTCTAGTATGGCTTGGCCTGGTAGATGACACCTTAGCAGCCATTATTTTTTCTGGAAGTTGTTACACGACGGTTGGATTTGCTCCAGACAACCTTCCCCATGGTTGGAAGAGTCTGGCATTCTTCATCGCCTTTACTGGCCTATTTTCCCTTGCTTGGACTACCTCCAGCATGATCGGCATGACCAGCGTCTATCAACAAGCCTGGAGGGCAAAATACAAACTAAAGCATCATTAATCTGCTGCTTTGCAATAATTCTCTCGAAATAGGTGTATCATCAGGGTATACCCTTAAGGAGAGTTCAAATGGCACATTCCAATACCGTTCAGATACAACAATCATCTATTTTTGGTTTAAAGCCTTTATTCGCAATTCGTGACTTTTTTGCCTTACTGTCATCAGCATGGGCAGAGGCGAAGCTAATGGAACAGAAAAGTCACAAAAATAGCGCAAATTGGTAATAAAACCTCAATTGATTACTGATTTCTGGCAATTAATGCCTGTTTTAAAGAAAAGCCTCTAACAAACTTAGAGGCTTTTTTCATGACCCTGTTTGTACACAATTTCTGGCTATTTCTTTCGGTAATAACCGTAAACACAGCGCCTTCCCCCTCGAGAAGGGTCGTGAGTATCTTGAAGAACTCCATCAATAACTGCGGTTAAGTGTTTGGAAACCTTAACAATTAATATCCCCGCTGGTAGCTCATTAGGCCGCAGGTGTACTTGGCATCCTGCCCCAACCTTCATAGTCGGAACCCACTCAAACCCGAGCCCAAGAATGTAGTTGTGAAAGACATTGCGATGATTGCCGTTACGGGGGGATGATCCCGTTTGGTTGAGGCGTCTGGCAAGCTTATCATTGCGCAGATCGGCATAACTGGCATTTGCGCTTCTAAGGTCTTCATAAACCTGCAAATAGGGCAAGCCAGATGCAATCGCAATGGACCGAACCACGCAATCCCCAGCGCCTCCTTTAAATCCTGCAGACTCCCTCCCCCCATCATTTCTCTGAAATGGAAATACAGGGTGAGATCGAAAGGGATTTAAGAAGCTAAACATGACTGTGGAAGTATTTTTTGGAGCTTACTCAAAAAGCGAATGGATTTGCCTTCCGACAAATCCATTCATATCTTATTCTTGCTTATAGATTACTTTGCTTGTGCCTGCTTTACCTTCAAGCGCCATGCATGTAGCAATGGTTCGGTATAACCATTTGGCTGCTCAAGGCCCTTAAAGATCAGATCACTTGCAGCTTGGTAGGCATAGGAATCTTTGTAGTTTGGCATCATCGGCTTGTAGAGGGGATCTCCAGCATTTTGCATGTCTACAATACTGGCCATACGTTGCAAGGCTTCCTCCACTTCAGCTTTAGTCACGTATTTGTGTAGCAACCAGTTGGCAATATGCTGACTAGAAATACGCAATGTTGCGCGATCTTCCATTAAGCCTACGTTATAAATATCAGGCACCTTAGAACAACCAACACCTTGGTCAATCCAACGAACTACATATCCCAAAATACCTTGGCAATTATTATTGAGCGCCTCACGAATCTCTTCCTTAGTCCAATCGGGATACAGCGCAATGGGCACGGTCAAAAGATCATCTGTTAAGGCCTCATACTCAGCTGCAGTATCTTGTATTTCCATTTCCTCTTGAATCTTTGCAACATTGACTTGGTGATAGTGCATTGCATGCAATGTCGCAGCTGTAGGCGATGGCACCCAAGCGGTATTAGCACCAGCTTGAGGATGCGCAATTTTTTGCTCTACCATTTCTTTCATAAGATCTGGAGCAGGCCACATGCCCTTACCAATCTGCGCGCGACCACGTAAACCGCAATCTAAGCCTGCCAAAACATTACGGCGCTCATACGCTCCAAACCATTTGGCAATCTTCATCCTACCTTTGCGAACCATGGCACCACCATACATCCCTGTATGCATTTCATCACCGGTGCGATCCAAAAATCCAGTATTAATAAAAGCAACGCGAGCACTGGCTGCAGCAATGGCAGCTTTCAGGTTGACGCTCATGCGACGCTCTTCGTCCATGATTCCCAATTTCACAGTATTTTCTGGGAGGCCAAGCAATTTTTCAACTCGCCCAAAGAGCTCACTAGCAAATGCCACTTCTTCTGCACTGTGCATTTTTGGTTTAACAATATATACAGAGCCCTTACGCGTATTGCCAATTACTTGACTTGCTGGACGGTTGATGTCGTACAAAGCAATTAATACTGTAACTACTGCATCCAAAATACCTTCGTAAATTTCTTTGCCTTCACCAGTAATAATGGCAGGGTTAGTCATCAGGTGACCTACGTTGCGAAGGAACAAAAGTGAACGACCATGCAAAGTGACTACGCCATCTTTGGCGCTGACAGCACCGATACCAGCCTTATATTGACGGTCTGGGTTAAGTCTACGGGTAAAGGTCTTATCACCCTTTTTTACCTCTTCAACTAGGGTACCCTTCAAAATTCCTAACCAGTTTTCATAAGCAAGTACTTTGTCGTCACCATCAACTACTGCAACTGAATCCTCTAAGTCGAGAATGGTTGAGAGCGCAGCTTCAAGCACCACATCATTTACACCTGCCGCATCAGCAGCACCAATAGTTTTGGTCTTATCAATTTCGATATCAATATGAATGCCATTATTACGCAGCAAAATAGATGATGGAGTAGCAGCATCGCCTTGGTAACCAACAAACTGTTTCTCGTCGATCAAGCCAGTAGTGCTGCCATCTTTTAACTTCACTGACAGTTTATCGTCCACCACCGAATATGCCACGACATCGCTGTATAAAGCTTTCGCTAAAGGAGCCGATTCATCTAAAAACTGCCGCGCATAGGCCACTACTTTTGCGCCTCGAATCGGGTTATAAGCACCCTCTTTCTCAGCACCACCCTCTGTAGAAATAACATCTGTACCGTATAGAGCATCATACAAAGAGCCCCAACGCGCGTTAGCAGCGTTTAAAGCATAGCGAGCATTGAGCACAGGAACAACCAACTGGGGGCCAGCTTGAAGAGCGAGTTCATCATCAACATTTTGGGTGGTAGCTGTAATATTCTTGGGCACCTCATCGATATATCCAATTTCTTTTAGGTACTTACGATAGGCGGGCATATCTTTGATTGGGCCCAGATTAGCTTGATGCCATTTATCTAAATCAAGCTGAAGACGATCACGTTTGGCCAGTAACGCTTCATTTATTGGAGTTAAATCTTTGACGATCTCATCAAATCCCTTCCAAAAATCAGCGCTCTTAATGCCAGTTCCAGGAAGTACTTTATCTTCAATAAAACGGTAAAGAGGAGTGGCTACTTGAAGCGAGTTACAAGTGGTGCGGGCAGTCATGTGGTAAACCTTAGTTTCTAGTGCAGTAGTTAATCAAAAGGGAATTAAATATTACGTATCAATCTTGAAATGGATGCTGGATCAAGATAGTTTCATCGCGCTCTGGGCCAGTAGAAACCATGGCGATTGGTTTGCCAGCAACCTCCTCGATACGACGCAAAAATTTCTGAGCCTCAGATGGCAACTGATCCCACTCACGAATGCCAAAAGTCGTTCCCTTCCAGCCCGGAAAATCTTCATAGATAGGTACACAACGAGCAACAGACTCGGCACCACGAGGCAATACATCTAATTTCTGACCATCTAGGGTGTAACCAACACACAAGCGAATCGTTTCGAAGCCGTCAAGCACGTCTAACTTAGTAATGCACAATCCAGACAAGCCATTAATCTGAATGGAGCGCTTCAAGGCAGCAGCATCGAGCCAACCCGTACGACGTGGACGACCGGTCACAGAGCCGAACTCTTTACCCACTTCAGCTAAGCGTATGCCTGCCGGATCTTGTTTAGCAGGATTGTCATGATCATACAACTCACTTGGAAATGGGCCTGCACCAACACGAGTGCAATAGGCTTTAGTAATACCCAGAATATATTGCAAAGACTCAGGGCCGACTCCAGATCCAGCAGCAGCATTACCCGCTACACAATTACTAGAGGTGACATAAGGATAGGTGCCATGATCAATATCTAGCAAAGTACCTTGGGCACCTTCAAACAATAAATTTTGTCCAGCTTGTTCAGCAGCGTACAGCGCACTAGATACATCAACCACCATTGGCTTTAGACGTTTGGCATAAGACATTGCCTCAGCCAAAGTTTTTTCATAATCAACCGGATCAGCTCCGTAGTAATTAGTCAGCATGAAGTTGTGATAATCCAAATTTTCACGCAATTGCGCTGCAAATTTTTCTGGGTAGAACAAATCTTGCACGCGTAGTGCGCGACGTGCTACCTTATCTTCATATGCAGGACCAATACCCCGTCCAGTAGTGCCAATCTTGGCCTCGCCACGCTTTTTCTCACGGGCATGATCAATAGCAACGTGATACGGAAGAATCAAGGTAGCTGCCTCGGAGATCTTCAAGCGGGATTGCACATCCAAACCAGCCGCCTCAAGCTCGCCAATTTCTTTAAAGAGGGCTTCGGGAGATAACACGACTCCGTTACCTATATAGCAGATCACTTCTTTATGCATGATTCCGGAAGGTATCAAGCGCAAGATGGTTTTCTTGTCACCAATAATGAGAGTATGACCAGCATTGTGTCCACCCTGAAAACGCACTACTGCTTGCGCATGATCCGTTAACCAATCAACTACCTTACCTTTGCCTTCATCACCCCATTGGGTACCAATGACTACGACGTTACGACCATGAACTTGCTGCTTTGAAGACATATTGAAATCCAAAAAGATAATTACAAATAGGTTAAATTTTTTGAGTGCTGTCGGGTTTACTTTTTCGGAACCACTTCCCAGGAGTTGCCCTGCTTCACCAATTCACGATCACATTCATATTCAGCAGCCTCTACAGTAGTTCCAGTCAATACTTGGATGACGATTTCACCTTTGCTACGTAACTGAGCAATGGCTGCATTAAGAGGAGCATCATCAAGCCAAGGTGCTGCAATTGCTAACTTGCGCACATACTGGGGTGACAAATTGGCTAAGGTTAATAAATCCAATGAGAATCCAGTTGCTGGGCGTGGTCGACCAAATGCTTGGCCAACGTAGTCGTAACGACCACCCCTTGCAATCGGTTGTGGCAACTTCTCCACATAAGCTGCAAACATCACACCGCTGTGATACTGATAGCCGCGTAGATCAGATAAATCAATGCTAAGCTCTAATCCATTAGATAAGTTACTGACAACTGCAAGCAATCGCTCTAAATCACTAAGCGCTTGATCGATAGCAGCATGCTTCGGTAGTACTTTTTTTGCTTTGGCTAATACCTCAGCGCAAGGCCCATTCAATTCAGTCAATGCCAATAGGGCTTGCGCTGTATCAGCAGGTAAGCATGTAGCCCACTGACTTAAGCGTGGACGATCTTTACTTTGCAATAGGTTATAGAGCGCTTCAATCGACTCTTTATCCAGATTTTGACCATCTAAAATTCCGGTCAAGATGCCAGCATGAGACAAATCTAAGTAAACCTTATTCAGACCAGCTAATCCAAGCGTCTTTAGTAATAATGAAATAGCTTCAAAATCGGCTTCCCAGGTAGCGCAGCCATAGATTTCTGCACCGAGCTGTAACTCTTCACGCGCAGAACTCCCTATTGGGGTACGTACGTGCGCTACAGACCCTGCATAACAAAGACGAGTGACTCCAGCACGATTGAGTAAGTGGGCATCAATACGGGCCACTTGCGGAGTAATATCCGCACGCAAGCCTAAAGTACGACCCGATAATTGATCGACTAATTTAAAGGTCTGTAAATTAAGATCCGATCCAGTACCAGTTAAAAGTGAATCGAGAAACTCCAGAATCGGTGGGGCAACTAATTCATACCCGTAAGATTGATACAGATCCAAGATAGCACGACGCAAAGTCTCGACCTTGCGAGCCTGGGCTGGCAAAACATCGGCAATATCTTCAGGAAGCAACCAACGATTCATGATGTGAAAAATGAACTTTCTTATTTTTTATGCAGAAACTTAAAGAACTCACCATTTGGCTCAACCACCATGACGTCTTTCTTATCCTTGAAAGAGCTGCGATAGGCTTCTAAGCTTTGATAGAACTGGGCAAATTGTGCATCACGCCCAAAAGCTTCTGCATAGAGTGCCGTTGCTTTAGCATCACCAGCACCCTTAATCTTTTGAGCATCACGATAAGCCTCAGCCAAAATCGTATCGCGTTGACGTTCTGCATTAGCGCGAATCTTATCTGACTCCGCAGCACCCATCGAACGTAATTCATTCGCAACCCGCTTACGCTCTGCTTCCATACGGCGATACACAGAATCGCTAATTTCGGCCAAAAGATCTACGCGCTTCAAACGGACATCGACAATTTCTACGCCAATATCGGAAGCATCATCAGCCACTTTTTTACGAATCCCTTGCATTACTTGCTCGCGCTGATCGGAGATTAACTCCCGTACAGTGCGCTTAGTAAACTCTTCGTTCAGTGCAGATCTCACTAATTGCGTTAAACGATCCTGCGCCAAGCGCTCGTCACCCTTAAAGCTAATAAAGAATTTACGTGGATCAACGATGCGCCACTTCACATAAGAGTCCACCAATAAATTTTTCTTCTCAGCAGTAATAAAACGCTCTGCTTCTGGATTATCAATCGTCAGAATTCTGCGATCAAAGAAACGCACACTTTCAAATGGTGCTGGATATTTAATTTGTAGGCCTGGCTTCTCAATAACGCGCACAATCTGACCAAATGAAAAGACCACCGCAAATTTACGTTGATCTACTACGAAAATGCTCGAAGATAGAACATACATCAGCGCTATAAAAGCGATTGCAGCCGCAATGAGGCGATTAAGATTCATTATCTAGCCTCCCGATCGCGACTACGTAAACCGTCACGCTTATCCGCATTATTGACAGTTGGAGCTGGACTTAGAGAAGAGCTAGAGCTTGGAGCGGGATTATTCATCCCGGTAGCCCCACCTACCGTCACAGATCCTGTTGGTGTAGGTGAATTGCCTGACGCAGTTTGACCAGCAGCAGTCTGCGCGCTTTCAGCACTCACTTGAGCAACAATTTTATCTAAGGGCAAATACAACAAGCTATTGCTCTTCGTAGTATCCACCAAGACTTTCGTGACATTGCTATACATCTCCCGCATGCTATCAATGTACATACGATCACGAGTGACCTGTGGCGCCTTCGCATACTCAACCAATACTTGCTTAAAGCGAGTGGCGTCTCCTTCAGCGGTAGCAACTACTCGTGCCTTATAGCCTTCAGCCTCTTGTATCAAACGTTCACCAGTACCTTTCGCACGGGGAATGATGTCATTGGCATACGCCTGACCTTCACTCTTTAAGCGCTCTTGATCTTGCCCTGCTTTTACAGCGTCATCAAATGCAGCTTGCACCTGCTCTGGTGGCTGTACATTTTGAACAGTAACGCTGGTGACAAAAATACCAGTCTTATAGCTATCTAAAATTTTCTGGATGGAGCTCGCCAAATCAATCCCAATCTTTTCGCGTCCTTCGTAGAGGACCGTATCCATCTTGCTGCGCGCCACAATTTCACGAACAGCGGTTTCTGCAGCCTGAATAACTGCGGTATCAGGATCGCGATTATTAAATAAATAATCGGTTGGATCTTTGAGGCGATATTGCACAGCAAAGCGGACATCGATGATGTTTTCATCTTCAGTCAACATCGAAGAATCTTTTTGATTGGTTGCCTTAATCAATACTGGGCGTCCCACTTCAACAGAACGCACAGCGGAGAGATTGACCGTCTCATCTGACTGAATAGGCCAAGGCATTCTCCAGTTAATACCAGGCTTTGCGGTGTAATCATATTTACCAAAGGTCATGATGACGCCAGCTTGACCTTCTTGAATGATAAAAAATCCACTACAAATCCAAATAAAGAACACACCCGCTGCGGCAAGCAAGATGCTGGCTTTAGAGCTAAAGGGGTTTTTAAATTCAAACATAGGGGTGCCATTACCACCACCACCTTGGCCACCGCGCTCTGAAGGCGGAGGAATATCCGTGCTACTTGGTTTAGATTTAGGTGCGCTACTAGTGCCAGGCTTTTTCTTGCCGCCAAAAATACCAGCAATCCTGTCATTGAAATCACGCCATAACTCATCTAAATCTGGAGGGCCATCTGGCTTAGCTGCAGGAGGGCTTACTGGAGAATTTTTGGGTTGAGCGTCAGCCGGCTGATTGGCATTTCCAGGATCTACTTTTGGAGCTTGATCATTGCCTTGGCCATCTTTGGCGTCTTTTGATCCATCGGCATTGTGGCTATTGCCCCAACCTGGATCATTTACCGAAAAAAGGTCTAAAAATTTACGCGTCATTTGGAAGATAGCTTCGGTTGGGAATCGGATTAAATTCAGAAGATTCTGGTCGTTCAGGTAAAGGGGCTAAGAACTCATCCGGAGCCATCTGCCTCTTGGCACGGTTATGTTCGACCCTTATTCTATCAGTCATTTGAGAGCATTCAGCCAAGGCAGATCTCAACAAATCAAGGCCTAAGCCGGTCTGGGCTGAGAGGAAAATCTGGCTGGGGGCTCCCTCCCCATCACGCTCTAATTGGGCCCCACGAGTAAAGGTTTGCGGCATTAGGTCGATTTTGTTCATTACCTCAATGCGGGGGATGTCATCTGCCCCGATTTCCTCCAAAACAGCCTCAACTTCCGCTTTTTGCTCTCTAGAAACTGGACTACAGGCATCAATCACATGCAAAATCAGGTCGGCATGGATGGTTTCATCCAAGGTTGCTCTAAATGCCTCAACGAGTTGATGCGGCAGATCCCGGATAAATCCTACGGTATCGGAGACCACAATCGAACCCACCCCCTCTAAATGGACTTTTCTGGAGGTCGTATCTAGCGTGGCAAAAAGCTGGTCTGCGGCATAGGTACCCGCTTTGGTAAGGGCATTAAAGAGGGTGGATTTACCCGCATTGGTATAGCCAACCAAGGACACTGAAAACACATCCTTGCGATTGCGCGCCCTCCTCTGAGTTCTTTGCTGACGCTGTAATTTCTCGAGCTCATTTTCTAGGCGCTTCGCTTTGGTAGCTAGCATACGGCGATCGAGCTCCATTTGTGTTTCGCCTGGACCACCACGCACACCAATACCGCCCCGTTGACGCTCTAAGTGGCTCCATGCCCTCACTAAGCGTGACATGCGATAGCGCACTTGCGCTAATTCAACTTGAGTTTTACCAATATGACTTTGTGCTCTTTGACTAAAGATATCCAAAATCAAACCTGTTCGGTCCATCACATGACGGCCAAGATGGCGCTCTAAATTGCGTTGCTGTGTGGGCGAAAGGGGATGGTTGAAGATGGCAAGTTCTGCATCATTCTCTTCCATCAGACGCTTTAACTCGTTGACTTTTCCTGAACCAATAAATAAAGCGGGATCTGTTTTTCCCTTACGGGCAATGACGCTAGCGGTAGGTATAGAACCAGCACTGTCGGCCAAGAGACTAAGCTCAGCCATGCTGTCAGCAAAATCTTCCCGTCCTGTATCAACCCCAACCAAGACAGCGCGCGGCGCATCTACTCCAGTGTTATACAGGGGCGCCTTCTTCTATACGAAAATCAATCGCACGAGCAGGTACGATTGTTGAGATTGCATGTTTATAAACCATCTGCGTAACAGTATTACGCAATAGCACAACATACTGATCAAATGATTCGATATTACCTTGCAATTTAATACCATTTACCAAATAAATGGAAACTGGCACGTGCTCTTTACGCAAAGCGTTTAAGAAAGGATCTTGTAGCAATTGGATTTGTTTATTGTTCATACTGCTCCTTATTGATTTTGTATTTTGGGAGTCTTGCTTTTGTATTTAATGCGCTAACTGTATTAATGATGATTGGCAATTCCTGAAAGGAGTAATTCTTACAAACTTCTAAGTTGGGTTCAATTGGTAAAAATCAAGCCCTAAACTTAAAGCTTATCTCAAAATTACCGCTTTTTGCCCTTTTTCGCTTTATCCTCATCAACATAAGGGTTCTTAGCAGTATTCATCTGAATCCGCAAAGGCGTGCCACGCAACTTGAAAACGTCCCTAAAACGACCTTCCAAGTATCTTTTATAGCTATCCGTTACACCGCTGAGGGAGGTACCGTGAATCACCACAATAGGAGGATTCATGCCCCCCTGGTGTGCATAACGCAATTTTGGCCGTCCCATACCAACCCGTTTAGGTTGTTGATGCTCAATGGCCTCTTGCAAGATACGTGTTAAGCGTGGGGTTGGTAGCTTCGCCATTGCTGCAGCGTAGGCCAAATCCACATCTTTAAATAATTCTTTGAGGCCTGTACCCTTCTTGGCGGAAATGGGGTGCACATTAGCAAAGTCCAAGAAGCGCAAT
>Ga0194047_10001386_pt1 | contig 14866 bp, 10 predicted proteins | sample JunL225m_MetaG_2_FD_160070 | JGI IMG/M metagenome (GOLD analysis project Ga0194047, IMG submission 160070) | Anoxic zone freshwater microbial communities from boreal shield lake in IISD Experimental Lakes Area, Ontario, Canada - Jun2016-L221-5m | ecosystem: Environmental > Aquatic > Freshwater...
TGTACAACAGGTGTAAAGACCGGCGGCAATACTTGGGTCGGTTCTGACGTTGGCGTAGGGGATGTGAAATACTTCGGCTTTGAATCGTCAAGCTTTTGTTTGAGCCAACGCGCATAAACCCGATAATCACTACTCTGGTCTGTATCAAACAGTGAACGATATTCGCGTTCATCAATGGCGCGTTTGTCGTTTCGCTCTGCCAGAATCAGAATCTGCCACCCTTCAGAAACCTGTAATGGGTCGGTGAGGTCTCCGGGCTGAAGTTTAACCAAAGCATCCCACGCAGTATCCTCAGTGGCGCTACTGCTTAGCTGATATTTGATGAACCAACCAATATCGCCATTTTTTGGCGCTGCAACCGAATCAATTGACTTATCGCGTGCCAGCTTGGTAAATAGGGCTTCACGATCCGCGCCGCTAACCGCTTTTAACTGCTTAAGCAAGTTTTCAGCATCAACCTTTTCCTTGACCGAAATAGCGCGAGCGTGTAATTGAAGAACCTGATCGCCTAGTTTTGGTTGCTCGGCAAGTAATTTATCTGACACCAAATTTTTAAGCAGACGCGGACGAATTTCCAGCTTTTTGTATTCATCAATGCTCAAACCCGTCACCTTTTTGACGCTATCGAAAAAGGAATTCTGGCTTGCGCTCAAGGTTTGTTGCGCCTTGTCAGCCGGAAGCGCGGTATTGGTGGGGGCTAGCGTTGGTGTGCCGGGCGTGCCGGTTGGGGCGGCAGTACCACTTGCGCTAGGAGTACCGTTCGCTACTGCGGTATTGGTAGGAGCTATAGTTGTTGGGGTGGGAGATGGGCTAACGCTGACCGAAGGGGTTGCAGTCGGCAACGGTGTAATCACGTTTGCAGTAGCCGTATTTTGGGCAGCAATTGCTGTTTCTAGAGCAGACAAAGTAGGGGTGGCTATGGCGCCAAAACTGCTGGGCGTAGGGGTGGAAAGGCGCAGTTCGTTGCCAAACTGGCTATCCATTGCCTTCTTTACTTCGTCATCGCTGGGATTAATACCGTACTGGTCACGTGCCGCTTTATCCAGAACGAGAATTGAAATATAATCGCTCAGGGTTTGCTGGTCAACCGGATAAGAGGGCGTATCATCAATTTCAGCGGAAAAGCTCTGGATTTGCTGCTGGAATTGCTGCTGCTGGTCACCTGCAAGGCTTGACATAAACTGCTGGTATTGAGCAATCCGCTTGAAAAGGGTTAACTTGCGGAATTTGTAATAGTCTCCGGTAGTAACGCTTTGCCCATTTACTGTTGCCAATTCTTTAATATTGGGGGCAATGGCGCTTTGAAAAACGCCGAAGACTAATATTAAAACCATCAGCGCTACAGTTACAACCCCGGTAATTATCAGGTAGCGCTGGTTGCGGCGATCCCGCTCGTAACGGGTGAGTTGCCGCTCAGTCATGTGGTGGTTATGACTATGACTCCCCTTACCGGGAGTATGTTTAGTAGCGGCAGCTGTTTCAGGTTTTTTTGGTTGGTTAGTCGGCGGTTTTCCTGACTCGCCTTTAGGAGTATTCGCCATTAGGTTACTCTATTTCTCCCCCTGCTTCCGATCAATTAATCAAAAAGAAGGGCATAGAACAATCAGGCGCTTTAAACTAAGCACACCACACTGCTCCATGCCCCTTTAATACAACCGTTACTAGCGGCGGTTTGATTATTAAAAATATAAACGCGCCGCTGGGTTCAGGATTATCTGCTCTGCCCGGTCACGTAAGGCAAAAGCGCCATAAAACGGGCACGCTTGATGGCAGTTGTTAACGAACGCTGGTGGAACGCGCTCAAACCGGTCTTACGGCGTGGTTCGATTTTACCGCGATCCGACATATAGCGTTTCAACCGGTTGAAATCTTTGTAGTCCACATCGCGAATACCGTCAATTGCGAACTGGTCCACCTTGCGGCGTTGTGCAAAACGGTCTTTGGAATTTGGACGGCGCGGTCTTCGGGGAGGTCCTGAATGCCCACCTCTGTCTGAAGAAAATCCGCCACTTCTTTCTGAAGAGTACCCACCGCTTCTGGGTGCGGGTGTGGGCGCATCAGTTGAAGGCTCTCCCTGCTGTTGTGGTACTTTATCCTCGTTTTCGGTCGTCACCTAAGTAAAACTCCTTTTATCTTAGCGGCGCATTGCCGACATTTGACTTATATTCCTTAAAATGGAATGTCTTCTGGTTCTACTTCGTCCACCTCGTTATAATCATTGCCGCTGCGGCGGGTAGTATTTGCAGAAGATGCGTTGCTACTCCATTCCTCATCGCCTTGATTTTCGGTAGGTTTCTTATCAAGAGTCATCATATCGGTTGCAATTACCTCAGTGGTATATTTATCCTGACCGTTTTGGTCAGTCCATTTGCGGGTTTGCAACCTACCCTCGATATAGACGTGTCTTCCTTTGGTTAGTAGGTTAGCGCAACGCTCTGCCAATTTATCCCAAGCTACAACCCTAAACCATTCCGTTTGGTCGCCCCAATTACCATCTGCTTGCTTAATTGGACGGTTGGTGGCTACCGAGAAGGTTGCAACTGCATTACCCCCCGGCGTATAGCGCAATTCCACCGCTTTTCCTAACCGTCCGGTCAACATCACTTTGTTCAGGTCTCTAGCCATTTTTTTGCTCCTTTCAAAAGAAGAAATTATCGTACAACTTCTTCAGATTTCGGCTCAACAATAAGCGTTACGGCTACTTGAGCAAATCAGCTTAATTGGTACGACCTTACTTCTTAGCCACTTCCAATTTAATAAACAAATGACGGATTATATCTTCAGATATTCGCATATCATGTTCCAACTCCAGAACTTGAGCCGGATCTATCTTCAGGTTGGATAAAACGTAGTAGCCTTCCTGATGCTTACCGATTAGATAAGCCAATCTTCGCCTACCCCATGGTGCGCTTTGATTTGTTTCGGTAATTTCGCCACCATAGCGCGTTATCATGTTATTAACTTTTTCGATAAGGGCAGGGATACTCTCTTCGCCGTTTTCAAAATTGAGGATGTACATTAATTCGTAGTCTTGCAAAGCTATCACAACCTCCTTCCTATGGGTTTACCTTGAGCCACTATATACAGCAATCGGTGTGATAACAATTGCTAACGGCTCAACGCAGAAAGGTATAAGAAATGCCCTAGCATTTCAGTACCATATTCATTTGTTTAATCTACAAGCGACAATAAAAAGTGCCGCCCGGAACATTCCGAAAAGGAATTATAGCATGAACCCTATACCCTTGCAAATTTTTGGGGGCTAAATTCAGGACGATTCAGCTAGGTACTAAGCAGGTTCAACCATTTAATGAACCAATAACACAGCCAACAATAGGCTTAACGCTGCCAGAAAGAAACAGAGGTAGGCTGTAAAGCGAGCAGTACGTACGCGCTTGGCTTGTTTCCCGTGTGCGCTATGTGCCATAATTCCAGCCTCTAGCCTTTGGCGAATTCCCTGCGTTTCGATACCAGCCATCCTTTGCAACCACCATGCCCTACGACAAAAGGCATAAGTCCCGATTTCGCTGGCACGAATGTAAGGCTTGCGCTTAGCCATTTTAGTTTTCTAGTTCAAGTAACGCGCTGGCAAGCGCTGGCAGTTCTTCATGGGCGTGAACTTCTTCCTCGAATAGTTTGCCGGTAGCCGTAAAAATGACTCGTTCGCAAATGTTCACGGTACGATCCGCGATACGTTCAAGGTTGTGCGCTGCCCATATCAAATAAGTAACATTGCTACCTTTTGAAGAGTCCGCATTGATTGTAGCCATCAACTCGCGAAAAATTTCGTCAAAAAGGGCATCCACCTCATCATCACGGTTGGGCAATTGCGCTGCGGTTTTATGGTCTTCCTGCACGTAGCAATCTAATGCAGTATGCAACATTTGATCGCATTTTTCAGCCATTGTGGTGATAATAACCATAATCTTAGTAAAATCATTGGTAGTTAATAACTGGCTAATACGGGCAATACCTTTGGCATGATCTCCCATCCGCTCCAATTCTTCGGCAATAAAGAGCGCGGAGGCGATAATTCGTAAATCATGGGCTACCGGTTGTTGGCTGGCAATCAAACCTAGCGCATCTTCCTCTACTTTATAGCGCAAAGTGTTGATAGCGGCATCATTTTTGATTACTTGTGTTGCGAGACCTATATCATAGTATTTTAAGGCAGTAACCGACTGGTGTAGAGCTTTCTCAACCATGCTACCCAATTCAAGTATTTCATCTTGTAATTGGCGTAGGTTGCGTTGAAAGGTTTCTCTAGCCATTATCCTCATCTCCTTACTGAAAGCATATAAAATGTAATAGCTTAGTGTAGTGAATATAAAAGTAGAAATCAAGGGTTGGTTTTAAGAAGCTGTTAAAATTATATTATAGGTATGTTAAAATTAACTAGGGTTATAAATTGGTATAGTGAAGAAAAAAGTAGAACCGCTTCCGAATTTGCTTTCCACCCAGATGTCTCCGCCATGTGCCTGCACTATATGTTTGGATATTGCCAAGCCTAAACCCGTACCTGCTTCATTCCCTGTTCGCGCTTTATCCACTTTATAAAATCGCTCAAACACCCTAGTAAGGTCCTCGGGTGGGATTCCAACCCCAGTATCGCTAACGCTGGAAACCACTTTATTCTCGTTGGATTTAGCAATATTCAGTGCTATTTCCCCACCCACCGGGGTGAATTTTATGGCATTGTGCGTCAGGTTAATTATCACCTGTGTGAGACGTTCCGGGTCTGCCAACGCCAGTGGGAAGTCATCTTCACATGGATGCGAGAGATTGATTAATTTCAATCCGCGTCGCGCTGCTTGTTGTTGCATCCTTTCAATTGTGGTTTCTGCCAACACCCGCAAATCTACTGCCCGCACGTTTAATTTGATTTGACCAGACTCTATTCTGCTCAGTTCCAGCAATTCCCTTACCAGTTGTGTTAAGCCATCCACCTCGTTTTCAATCCGGCGCAGAAAGTCGTGAGCCGCGTCGGGGTCATCCACAATTATTGAATCAAGAGTTTCCACCATAAGCTTAACTGAGGCGAGCGGAGTACGTAATTCATGCGAGATATTCGCCACGAAATCACGCCGGATACGCTCTAGACGTGCCAATTCGCTGAGGTCTTGCAGCACCACCAGCCCAGAACTGATTTTTTCTCCTACCAATTCCTCATCAATACGCGCGGTTTTAACTTGAAGCTGAGGTCGGCGTGAGCCTACCTCCAGAACCTGAATTCGTTCCCTGCCATCCTGAAGCGTGTTCTTTAGCAGGGTGTTTAATTCGTGGTCACGCGCAACCTGAATAAAGGAACGACCTTCTACATTCATGCTATTTGATATAGCCAGCAAGCGACGTGCCGCTTCGTTGATTAGTGTAACCTGCCCATCTCCATCAGTGCTTATAATACCGTCGCTCATGTTTTCCAGAAGCGCGGAAATAGTGTTACGTTCGTTACTGATATGCAGAATAACTGCACGCGCTTCCGCGGAAACATGTTTTAGGGCATCGAGAATCTCTGAAAGTTCAGAATCCCGTTCAATTTCAGTGGTATCAATCCCGTATTCGAGGTGATCTATTGAAAGTCGCCTAAGCAGCGCGGAAATATGCTTGAGCCTACGGCGGGCTTTTCCTCGAAAATAGCGGGCGGAAGCCAAAACCCCTAGCCCTCCTGCAACTATTATTAAGATAATATTTACAATTAAAGGATCCACTAGCTAGACTTAGCCTCTGCCTTTTCACCAAAACTATTAATGGTTTCGGGGTCAAATTTATAACCTACCCCAAAGATAGTATGAATATAACGAGGTTTTGATGGGTCATTCTCGATTTTTTCACGAATCCAGCGGATATGAACATCCACTGTGCGAGTACCGCCGGAATAATCATAATTCCAGACTCGCTCTAGCAAAGTTTCGCGGGTTAAAACCTGACCTCGATGCCGTGCTAGAAATTCTAGCAAATCAAATTCTTTAGGTTTCAAGGTTATCAACTTTTCGCCCATGAACACCGTATGCTGCCGGGTGTTAATTTGAAGTTCGCCTACAGTAAGTACATCCTGTGGCGCGGAGTCGGCTGCTTGAACCACATTGTTAGCAGGGGCAGGCGTTAAGGCTTCACGTTCGGAGGCACGCTGCACTGCAATGCTTTCGAGCATTTCCATGCGCCGTAACATCGCTCGGACACGCGCTACAAGCTCGCGCAAATTAAAGGGTTTGGTCATGTAATCATCCGCCCCTAACTCTAGCCCCAAAATCTTGTCCACTTCCTCTTCTTTGGCGGTTAGCATTAGGATAGGAACTGCCGAAGTTTGGCGAATGTTCCTACACACATCCAAACCATTCATGCCCGGCAGCATAAGGTCAAGAATAATAAGGTTAGGATTTTCGCAGCGAGCAATTTCTAGCGCCTGCCTTCCATCTCCGCTCAAAATTACTTCATAACCTTCTCTCAAAAGGTTGTATTTCAAGGTTTCCGCAATATTTTGCTCGTCATCAACTACAAGTATTTTTGCCATAATCGTAGAACTGTTAGGGGCATCTCAACCAACAATGCCTTTCTCCTGAAATCGAAGAACTTACAGTTCTTGTAACTCCTCTCAATTGGTTAGCCATAATCGCGGAACTTAATAGCTCTCCCCTCAAACACTACTCAATTATATTCTATTTTAGAAATTTTGTATTTGACTATAGCCAACTTTTGGAAAATGCGTTTGAAAATAGCTGCCCTCTCTTACTGACCTTACAGTGAGCCTGACATTATTTTAAATTGATACATCTGCTGTATTTCTTTGTGAGAAGGTTGTGCTAAACGCATTTTCCCTGGACGAAGGGGGGGGTTTAATTGACTCTAAGCTTATCATCCAATATAATCTTTAGGCTAAACCTAATGGGTAGTTCTCTATATTAAGCAGGAGTCTGTAAATTGCATCGGCGAAGAAATAATATACTGTCGCTCTTAGGAATTTTAATATTACTACTGGCATCAGCCTTTATGGTATTTGGCGGCGAAACGCCCGTGAATATCCTTGGGATAAACCTCAGTCGCGAAACCAAGTTAGGGCTAGACCTCAAAGGTGGTTATGAAATCACTTTGCAAGCTCGGCAGAAAACTGTCTCTAAAGACCAAATGAACGGGGCGCGTGGAATTATCGAAAAGCGCGTGAGCGGTCTCGGTACCAACGAACCGGTGGTACGTTTGGTCGGTGATAACCGCATCGGTGTAGAATTGCCCGGTGTCACCGATGAAGATCAGGTAAAAAGCGTAATCGGTAGTACCGGTAGGCTCGAATTTATAGATGCAGGCTCCGATGATTTGCAAACAGGGCAACTGGTAAAAACTACCTACTGCACCAGCGGTTCAATGTATTCCTCAGTACCCGGTACTTGCGGAAATGTAAAACCCCAGATTGTGCCTAATTTCATTCCGACTGTGACTACCCCGGCTACTACCGCTGCCACAACTGCTGTTGCTGCAACTACCGCTGCCGGAACGCCTGTAGCTACTACTTCTGCCAGTACCACTTCTACCCCTAACGCTACAGAAACACCTGACCCTAACGCGAAAGTTTACCAGACTATTATTACCGGTAATGAATTAGACCCTGCTAAGATTGATAAAGGCTTTAACTCTACCAGTGGTGCAGCGCAGGTTAACTTCGGTATCCGCGCCGATGCCGCCAATACCTTCTATAATTTTACCAGTTCCAGCATTGGCAAAAATATGGCGATTGTTTTGGACGGACGGGTTCTTTCCAGCGCCGTAATCCGTGCCGCCATCCGCGACTCTGGACAGATTACCAATGATAACCAATGGGGTACTACGCAAGGTAAGCAAGAAGTTGATGGCATTGTACTTAACCTGAAGTACGGCGCTCTTCCAGTGGAACTGGATATTTTGCAGAGCCGCAAAATCGGCGCTACTCTCGGTCAGGACTCGATTGATCGCAGTTACATTGCAGGAGCAGTAGGGCTAAGTATCGTAGCGCTCTTTATGCTGCTTTACTTCCGCCTTCCCGGTCTTATTGCCGACCTTGCCTTGATAGTTTATGCAGTGCTAACCTTTGCCATCTTCAAGCTTATTGGTGTGGTGTTGACTCTTGCCGGTATCGCCGGTTTTATTCTCTCCATTGGTATAGCGGTAGATGCTAATATTCTCATATTTGCGCGTATGAAAGAGGAGTTGCGGCAAGGGCGTAGCATCGAGCGTGCTGTAGAAGCCGGTTTCCGCAATGCTTGGCTCTCCATCCGCGACTCCAATATGTCTGGTATCATCACCTGTATCATTCTGTATTGGTTTGGCGATTTCACCGGTACAAGCGTGATTAAAGGTTTTGCTATTACCCTTGCGCTCGGTATTTTTGTCAGCCTTTTCAGTGCAATCGTGGTAACACATTCCTTCCTTCGCACCATGTTCATTTTCACCGGCAATACGGCGTTGGTACGTAACACTTACTGGTATGGTTTGAACCGATTGGCTAATCGCGTGGCAAAAACCAGTGCCGATTTACCGCTACCTGTAGCAGAAGAACTCGAAGAAGAAGAAACAAAGAGCAAACCCCGTAAGTAGCTCCGGTTTGCTTGCAGGCGCAAAGCTGCGAGCGCGTAGCAGGAAATTCATATCCCCTTCACCCCAACGCGGGTAAGGGGAATTTTGTTAGAATTAACAAGAGAAGGGCAAGGTATGGTAAAAAACCAGTTATTAGGCAACTTAGACAGGCAAACCAGAAACCCTTCCACGACATACTTTGGGCAAATCTTTCACAGTCTCTAGGCAGTCTAGGATGTCAACATGCCAGCGCTGTTCCAAAATGCCCTAGCATCTTTCCACCGGATTGTACTTGCTATGATAGGGTGGATAGAGTAAATCAACGTGATGGTTAAACCCTCTCGTTTATCAAACTCCACCAAGCGATACATAAATTGAGTTCTTCTAATAAGTGATAGAGAATCACTGGATTTACTAGATGTCAATCAATTTGTTGCACTCTATCAGGCTATAGCTGACCCTGTTTCTACTAGGCGCGAGGTCATAACTATCTCTACTGAACCCGCTAGGCTAGCAGATACGGAACAATATTTTTCGTGTGAAAGACCAATAGCTTTATCAACCGACTCTTGGCTCAGGTTATGACCTTCAACCACATGCTCCACCACAATTCGGTCAAATTTCTTGGGGTGTTCTTCATGTTCCCAGCCTTTTACCTCTAATCGGTAGCCGGATACTTCCTGTCGCATCTTTTTCAGCATAGAAATTACATCCATTGCGGTGCAGCCAGCCAATGATACTAGCAGCAGCATTTTAGGGGTAAAGCCTTCATCAGAACCCCCGAACTCCGCTTTAGTATCCATAATGACGGTGAATCCGCTTTCGGCAGTGGCGGTGAATTTCATGCCAGATTCCCAGTTTACTATAACTTCCTTAACCATAATATTGTTCTCCTTATAATCTGTTCTTATATATAGGGCGTATTATAATACCAATATAGCATATTTCGGGCAGGATGTAGCAAAATCTAGAAATAGTCAGTATTTCAAATCTGCCATAGTATCAAACAAAAATATTGCGGGTAGTATATACCACCCGCATGATTATTTGCACAATCTAAAGTTGATTCTTCAATAGATTCTTTTAATACCCTACGCTCAAACCTCCTTTCACCTCAACTAGTTTCATTGCCCAGATAGGCTTTGAAAAGTTCCAGAAATACCCGGTTAAGACGGCGACGGTCAAGGGAACGGCGGTCTGCCATTGCCCTGATATTGACCCCATCATAAACGGCAGTTATCAAGAGGGCAACCGATTCGGCATCAACCGCCCGGATTTGCCCCAAATCAATTGCTTCCCTGATTAGCCTAGCATACAAACTATCCAGAAAAGAGTACATTTTTTCAAGTTGCGCCTGTACAGTCGGATCAACCATCGCTTGATGCAAAAATTGAACGAAAAGCCGCCCCATTACATCGAAATTGTAACGGCGAGCAAGTTCTTCTTCCTGTTTTATCAGTTCTCCGGCGATACGGGTTAGCGCTTCAAGGCGTTGGAAAAAATCGGCTGGGGTTTCACTTACCTTCTGGAAATGGGCTGTAACATCTTCAACCCACAATTCCAGCAGGGTCAAAAATATATCATGCTTGTTATTAAACCAATAGTAAATACCGCCCTTACTGATACCGCACTCGGTGATTATATCCTCGATGGTGGTCAGGTCATAACCTTTGCGGGCAAAACAAAGCCGCGCTGCCATCATTATTTTTTCTTTGCGTTCTTCCTCTACACCGAGTTTTGGCATTTTTGAGCCTGAATTTTCATTGGAAATTAGCATGGGTTCGATATATAAAACCGCATAGTCGGTTTCATATTATTATAAGCGGTTTCCTTGAAATTGCAAGCTCATTCAAGTAGAATATAATTATTAAATAAACTAATACCGAGCGGGATAAATTTCCGACTCCTGGGGAGAAACATGTCCGACGATCAAAATAACCAGAAGACACGCAAGCGGAAAGTGCAAACGGAAAACCCGGAACCATCCGCAGATAAACCAAAAGCTACCAGCAAAAATGTGCGGCGCAAGAAAGAACCGACAGAGGCTCTAGTGGCTAGTCCCGAAAAGCCTCGTCGGTCTAGAAAAGTTGAAATAAAAGCTAATAACGAGATATTGCAAGGTCTCCAGAATATTGACCTAGACGATTTGAAGAACCTAGATGACGATAAAGCTGCCGCATTACTACGTTTGTTAGCTCAAATTGAAGCTGAAAAGAACAAAGCTGATAGTGATTCGGAAGAGGAAGAGGACAACAAGCCTCAAATCCCCGATATACTGCCAATCCTGCCGCTAAAAGACACTGTAGTTTACCCACTTACGGTTTTTCCATTGGCAGTTGGGCAAGAACGCTCAATACGCCTGATTGAGGATGTAGTAGGAGCGGGGGGGGATAGGCTGGTAGGGTTGGTAGCCCAAAAAAATATCGAGATGGAACAAGCGGGACCCGATGACAGTTTTAAAATCGGCACAGTTGCGCTGGTACACAAACTGCTGAAAGTACCGGATGGCTCTATCCGCCTTGCGGTGCAAGGAATTGAAAAAATCGAAGTGCTTGAATATGTCCAAACCGAGCCATATCTGAAAGCGCGTATCCGAATTATACAAGACGTTGAGGAAACAGGGGTAGAGGTTGAGGCGTTGATGCGCAACTCGGTCACTCTGTTTCAGCGACTCGTTTCCCTCGTGCCGCAAATTCCAGACGAACTGTTGATGACTGCCATCAACATAGAGCAACCTCGCCAGCTTGCGTACCTTATCGGCACCAGTGTACGGATGGAGCTTGCACAGCGTCAGGAAATTCTTGAAACTGCTAATGTGCGTGGAAAGCTGGAAAAGCTCAACGCCTTCCTTACCAAAGAATTGGAAGTGCTAGAACTGGGTCGCAAAATCCAGACTCAAGTTCAAGAAGAACTCAGCAAATCGCAGCGCGACTATTTCCTGCGCGAGCAGTTAAAAGCTCTCCAGAAAGAATTGGGAGAGGAAGACCCCCAAATCGCCGAAATTAACCAACTGCGCGAAACTCTCCAGAAATCACAAATAACGGCAGAAGGTAGGCGGGAAGCCGAGCGCGAACTAGATCGCCTTTCCCGCCTACCGCCCGCCGCTGCCGAGTATGGCGTAATCAAAACCTATTTGGACTGGTTGGTTAGCTTACCTTGGAATAAAACCACCGAAAATACGCTGGATATTATCAAAGCGCGTCAGACGCTCGATGAGGACCACTACGACCTCGAAAAGGTGAAAGAGCGTATTCTGGAATATCTAGCGGTACGCAAGCTGCGTCTTGAGCGTCAGAAAGCAGCAGAAGCGGGAGCGGCGCCGCCTTCGGAATCTATTGAGGATGACCCAACCCATCGCCCACCCACCTTTGAAGAGGTGCATCACTATACAGGTCCACGTGAGCCTATCCTATGCTTTGTAGGTCCACCGGGCGTTGGTAAAACCAGCCTTGGACAAAGTATTGCAAGGGCATTGGGTCGTAAGTTTACCCGTATGTCGTTGGGCGGTATGCGTGATGAAGCTGAGATTCGGGGACACCGCCGTACCTATATCGGAGCGATGCCGGGTCGTATAATTCAGGCTTTGCGCCGTGCCGAATCCTCCGACCCAGTCTTTATGCTGGATGAAGTGGACAAAATCGGTATGGATTATCGGGGTGACCCGAGTTCTGCCTTGCTGGAAGTGCTTGACCCAGAGCAAAACGGCGATTTCCGCGACCATTATCTGGATGTGCCTTTCGACCTATCCAAAGTAATGTTTATCGCAACCGCCAATTTGCTTGACCCCATCCCAGCGCCGCTACGCGACCGCATGGAAATTCTAACGCTGTCTGGATATACCGAGGACGAGAAAGTAAAAATCGCTTTCAATTATCTGATTCCTAAAATGTTGAAAGCAAACGCTCTCACCGAGGAGGATGCCGTATTTGAAGAAGCGGCAGTACACCGGATAGTGCGCGAATACACCCGTGAGGCAGGTGTACGCAACCTTGAACGGGAAATTGCAACGGTACTTCGGAAAATAGCCCGAACTGTGGCAGAAGGCAATACCGAAAAAACTTTGATAACTGATGCCAAAGTAACCGAATTGCTGGGCAAGCAACGCTATTTCTATGACGTGGCGGAGCGTACCCAACAACCGGGCGTGGCAACTGGTTTGGCGGTCACTGAAGTAGGCGGCGACATTCTATTCATTGAAGCAACCCAAATGCCCGGCAGCAAGAATCTGATGGTAACAGGGCAACTCGGCGATGTCATGCGCGAATCTGTGCAGGCAGCCTTAAGCTATGTTCGTTCGCGTGCCAAGCATCTGGGCATTGACCCGGCATTTTTCGAGAAAAACGATATCCACATCCATATTCCGGCTGGCGCAATTCCAAAGGACGGACCAAGCGCGGGTATCACCATTACCACCGCGATTGCTTCGTTACTAACCGGGCGTTCCGTGCATGGTGACATAGCCATGACCGGGGAAATAACCCTGCGCGGCAAGGTCTTGCCGATTGGCGGGGTCAAGGAGAAGGTGCTGGCAGCGCGGCGTGCCGGGCTTAAAACCGTTATTCTACCCAAAATGAACGAACGTGACCTTGATGACCTAACGCCTGAATTGCGACAAGAGATAACTTTTGTGCTGGTTGATAACATAGATGAGGTGCTGGAAGCAGCACTGAACAAACCCGGTGAACATAATTTGCCGCTCAACTCCTTTGAGGTAGAGAACGTCAACGAGGTTGTTACCAAACCAAAGAGCCGCAAAAAACAATAGCTCAACTCGAAGTTATTATTTCAAACTGGAACGGGCGTGAACTCCTTCGCGCCTGTCTTTATTCTCTCAGGGCAACCCTACCACGATTTTAAAATTGCGGTGAAGTTTTTGCAAACACACTACCCGAAAATGGATTTGCCGCAATTGCGTGAAATTGGGGCGCAATCTGCCCCGTTTTCTCGAAACCCTTTTGAAAGAAAATTAAAAACCCCTCGTACCCGATTGGGCAGAGGGGTCTAATCAACAACCAGACAGGTTACTGAGTGACAGGCGCGGGATTAACTGAACCCCAACTAAAATTGATTTCTTTAAGATTCACGTTCACCGAATCGCCTTTATAGCGAGCCGCCGCCGCGAAATTCCACTTGATACCGCTGGTGGTAATCGGGGTTGGGTCGAGGAAACTGCCGTAATCAACTTTTACCCTAACCTGATTCGCATCCCACACAATCAAGAAGTGGTGAGACAAAGCCGGGTCAAGTAGGTTAGGAGCGGAATAACGCCAGATGGGCCCATTTGCGGTAGTACCTTCGACCATAATAGTCAAGCCGTTTGGGCTGATTATTGAATCGCTTATCACGCCGACTCTGACCTCCTCACCGACATCATTTACCATTTGGACATAGGCTTTATAGCCGGAACCGCTACCAAAGCTGCAATTCTGCCCATTGGCATCGCAGACAGGCGCAAACTCCACATCCAACCCGCCCGAATTGCCGACATTGCCGGGGATTGTGCTTGCTCCGGCAGTGTAATTGTTGACCGGATTATCATTCCAATAGCTATCCACCACCCGCTTACCCTCAATCTTGACCGAACCGAAATCGGGGGAAATAGCGGTCTTCAAGCCCTGATCGGTTTGCCAATTGGTCAGTTGAGTAGTCATGCCGCTGCCGGTAGTAAAGGTCAGCTTATCGGAGGCTACCTCCTGCCCAATAACATCTCTGGTTCTTGCCCGCAGGTTATAGGTGCGATTCGGAGCAAGGTCGCCTAAATAAACTACATGGTTAGTACCCATAAAAGTATCGGGGTTAGTACGGAAGCGATAGTTAGTGTCAAAACCGTATTCCAACCAATCAGTCGTAGGTACATTGGTGTTCCAAGAAATAGTGGCATTGCCGCTACCGACATTCTTAATCTGAACATTGCTGAGCTGCACAGGTGTAATATTTGCGCCCCAGAGAAAGCTAACCGCTAAGCGATTGCCATCTTTCCAACCAGCACCGCCTAAACCGAGGTCAGTCCACCAAGTGCCATCGCCTATATCAATCGAACTTGGGTTGACCACATCATCCCCGAATTCATTCTTGCCATTATTGTAGTTACTAAAGAAGGCTTTTTCAGCCATCGGCATACCAACGGGCAGGTCATTCCACATATCACGAGGGGCTGTCCAGTAATTATCCTGATTACTCCACGGACCGACATCATAAACCGGGGCAACGCCGCTTTTGCCGTTCGGCGCAACAATCCGAACTTGGTAATCGTTACCGCCTTTTTTGGAGAGAGAACGCCAGCTTGGCAGCGAAACGAAGCGGTCATTTGGGACTATAATATGCC
>Ga0194047_10001387_pt1 | contig 14861 bp, 12 predicted proteins | sample JunL225m_MetaG_2_FD_160070 | JGI IMG/M metagenome (GOLD analysis project Ga0194047, IMG submission 160070) | Anoxic zone freshwater microbial communities from boreal shield lake in IISD Experimental Lakes Area, Ontario, Canada - Jun2016-L221-5m | ecosystem: Environmental > Aquatic > Freshwater...
CATTCCGCGCATCTAATCTACACCATTGCGAAGTGCATTTCGCTGTATTTTGTATTTTGTATTTTGTATTTTGTATTTTGTATTTTGTATTTTGTATTTCGCATCCCGCATCCCTCCTACACCATTGCGAAGTGCGTAGGCAAAAGACGATTGATGAGCGTTAAGAAATCGACATAGCAGTGTTGTCCTGAACTTGTTTCAGGATCTCGGTTACACTGAACTTACTGAAACAAAGAAAGTAGATTCTGAAACAAGTTCAGAATGACAAAATGAGTTTGCCCCAGCAACGAGTTAGGTGTGAGTTTCTTTTGTAACTTCTTCTTTGCGTCTGTCCGCCCTGGGAGGAGAAAAGAAAAGTTAATCCTGAATTCGGGTCTGGATTCCCTCAGCCTCTTTGAAAATATTTCTGATGTGCATTGTGATATTTGGACGAGATGTCCCAAAAAGCTCAGCCATTTGATTTTGGGAAAGCCATATTGTTTCATTTTCAACCAGCGCCTCAATTCTGGGTGTGTCATCTTCAGCTTGATAAATCAATATTTCATTGTTTGGTTTGTTTTTCATATGTTTGTGATATTTTAAAATCTTATTGTGCAAAAGTTTTTTGAGGAAAAGAATAGTTTCCTCCAGTGGACCGTTCTGCGGAAATTTCTTCATTGGGATTGATGGAAAATCCTTTGGCGATTTGTTCGTGCAGGATTTTGGTTGCCCATTTACGAAATTCAATTGCCCGCTTTGAATTGATTCGATATCCAACTGCCAAGGCTATGTCCAAATTATAGAAAATCACGGGCTTGTCTGAATTTGCAATCCGCATTTTTTTGGTGTTGCACTCTCTGTCAATTTCTCCATCCTGAAAGATGCCCTTGATGTGGCGCGAAACGATTGACTGATCTTTTTCATATAAATTCACAATGTCGCTCTGCGATGCCCAGATTGTGTTGGTGTAAAAATCTTTTCTGATCTCAATTTCCTTGTTTTCAATTTGAAAAATCAAAATCTCGTTTTTCGTTTTTTGTTTCATATTTTTTTGCTATGACTTATAATGATATTATATCACCACAGGGAAAAGACGTCAAAAAAACTCCAACTTTTACGTTGGATTTTTTAGGAAGATTGATTTTCAAAAATTTTAATAGGCTTCAAAGTTGACGGAGCCATCGGATGAAATTCCCGTGCAAGTTCCTCGCAAACCAACTAAATTGTTGCCGACGACAAGACGACCTTTGATGGCTGCATTGTCAGGTGAAGCTGCTCTGATGGTGATGTGCACAGGAAAAGCTGGTTGACCAAGGACTGCCCCTTTGGCATATGTTCCACCAGGCGGAATCGTTTCTGAAATTGTGAACCGCCAATAAAGTTCCTTGCTGACTTGAATTGCTCTGCGATTGCACAACTGCCAATCGATTTTCATTTGATCATTGACTGCCTGATTTTTTGCAGTTTGTGCGCTTGGAGCTGCGACGACGGAACTAGGCTGGCCAACAGCAGATGCTGGTGGCTGGACAACCTCCAAGTGATTGACGGTTTCTGACTGATTGGGGGCAGGCGTGACAGCGGCAGTTTTTTGATTTGGCTCAGTGGTTGAGGTTTTCTTTTTTGCAAGAAGCAGAAAGGCTCCTGAAGCAAGACCAAGAAAAATAATCACCCCCAAGATAATTTTTATTATGTTGTTCATTTTGTTTTTGTGATAATTAGAATCTTGCTTCTCCATCAATCACCAGTTTTTTCTTGAGCGACAATGCTCCGCGTTTTCTAATGGTTCGCACTTTGTCTTTTTGATGCACGATTTGCTCTTGAAGTTCTTCAATAGTCAAATCAATTGAAGCTTCAATACTTTCAGTGATATTTTCGCTACGAAAAAGGTTGCGAGGAGTTTTGATCATGACTTCCACACGAAATTTCCCTTTTTTGTCCAAATCAATTTCAACCTCAGTCTTCAGAACTTCTTCCATGAATTTTTTGTCCAGACTGCTCAAGCGCTTCTCAATATATTCACGTGTTCGCTGATCAACTACTACTCCTTTAAAAAGAAATCTCAGATTTTCTGTCGTGCTCATAGTTTTTTTGTTTAGTTGATTATTTTTTAGACGCTTACAACTTCCTTTGTCATGCTGAATTAATTTCAACATCTGTTTTCTTTGTTTAAATAAGTTCCTGTGTGTGAGATCCTGAAACAAGTTCAGGCTGACATAGTCTTTTTTTAAAACCCAAGATAGTTCACTTCTTCAACCAATTGAATTCCGAATTGGTCGCGAACTTGCTGCTTGACTAAGCTTACTAGCATTATAACATTTTCTGCGGTTCCGTCACCAGTGTTGATAATATAGTTGGTATGCTCCTGGCTCACCTGAATTCCGCCAATAGTTTTTCCGCGTAGTCCTGCCTTATCAATGATCCAAGCAGCTGGCACCACTCCGCCTCGAGCTGGCACGCCTTTTTCATCTTCAAATTCTTTGAGCAAATCCTGGCTGTTAATCTTGGGATTCATGAAATATGAACCGGCACTTTTGGCTCCTTGTAAACCCTTTTTGGTTCTGCCCATCACGGTTTCCATGACTTTGGCTTTGCACTGGGTAACATCCGCCGGAGTCAATTTCAGGGTGGCAGAAAGCACTATCAATTTTTTGTTTCTCTTGAAAAAACTTGAACGATAGGAAAAATCACACTGCTGATTTTTGAATTTCACAATTTCTAAAGTGTCGCCATTCAAAGCAGTCACCTCATCAACATGGCTGCCGATTTCAGTGCCATAGGCTCCAGCATTGCCCCGCACTGCGCCACCAAAAGACCCTGGCACGCCAGCCAGAGATTCAATGCCAGTAAATCCATTTTCAGCCGAAAAATTCACCACCTTGATCAAAGGCGTGCCGGCAGTAATATCCACCAAACCATCCGTCACCTGTGCCTGGCTGATTTTCATGCGAATAATCAGACCCTCATAACCATTGTCACTAATCAGCAAATTTGTGCCGCCGGCCATGACATAAAAATCAACTTTTTTTTCTTTGGCAAAAGTCAGCGCTTCTTTCAATTCTTCAATTGTTTTCACATCTACAAAATATTTCGCCTCTCCGCCCAGACGGAAGGAAGTCATTGGAGCCAAGGGCACATTTTCTTGGATATTTAGCATAAAATTTAAATCTATTTATTGTTTATTAATTAATTGATTGGGAATAAATTTTTAATTTAAAATTTAAAATTTTTAATCAATATCAAATGCCTAAATTTTAAATTTAAATTCAATAAAAGTCGAAAAAGATAAAGTTCTATTTTTCAATGCTTAAAAATTAAATCATTAAAATATTTAGGCCTTGATTTCAAATTAAAAATTTCAAATTTCAAATTTTCCACGTTCTATTTTCTTCTTAATCTTTACTCGTTACCGATTACTAATTACTTTCTTATTCCCTTCAGATTTTCGAGATTCTTCAAAAATAAAGACGGCTAGGGTTGTGGCAATCACCACCATCCAATCTTGCCAATCAATTGGGAGCATTCGCAAATATTGTTGCAACACTGGTACATACATCAGCATAAGAAGTATGAAAATAGAAATTACTATCGCCCCCAGCGCATAAACATTTTTGAAAAATCCAATTGCAAAAACTGAAAGATGCTCACTGCGAGCTTGCAACAGATTGGCCATTTGAGTCATCGACAAAACAGCATAGGCAGCAGTCGTCGACCGCATGTATAGTACGCTAGTAAAGTCAATTTTATTGCCAAAATCCCAGCCACCTCGCTTCATTGAAAACACAAAAGCAATCACAGCCCCCACAGCCATCAAAAGTCCCACGCGAATGAGCCTCAAAATACCCTCTTTATCGATAACTTTTTCTTTTGATTTGAATGGTTTTCGCAGCATGATATCTGGTTCTGATGGCTCTAGACTGAGCGAAAAAGACGGGAAAATGTCAGTTCCTAAATCAATGGCTAAAATTTGCACAGCCGCAATTGGCGCTGGCAATCCAAGCAAAACCCCGATAACCACAGTGAAAAATTCACTAACATTCGAGGTAAAGACGTAATACACAAATTTTCGCAAATTTTGATAGATGGTTCGGCCTTCCTTGATTGCTTGGACAATGGAAGCAAAATCATCATTGAGCAAAATCATATCCGAAGCATTTTTGGCCACATCGGTCCCAATTTTGCCCATCGCAATTCCAATGTCGGCGCGTTTGAGAGCTGGCGCATCATTGACTCCATCGCCAGTCATTGCAATCACATAACCACTTTTCTTAAGAGCGGTAGCAATCCGCAATTTCTGCTGCGGCGCAATGCGGGCAAAAGCCAACTCCTTTTCTTTGATTTTGGCAATCAAATCTTTGTCTGAAAGGGTGTCGAGCGTTTTGCCATTGATGACTTCACCATCAGCTGATTTTAGTAAACCAACTTTTCTAGCAATAGCTCTAGCTGTAATCTCATAGTCGCCCGTGATCATGATTACTTTGATACCACTTTGAGTGCATTGCGTGATGGCTCTGTGCACATCCAGGCGAGGCGGGTCAATCATGCCCATAGTGCCAACCCAAACCAAATCTTTTTCGGCCTCCTCGGTATATTTTTCTTTTGGAATTCCTGACAAATCACGAGTCGCAAAAGCCAACACCCTTAGCGCCTGCTCCGACATGGCGTTAAAACTGTTTCTGGCGCGCTCTTTATCTTGCTGCGTGAATGGTAAAAGTTTGTCACCACTTTGTTTTTGCGTGCACAAATCAATCAGCACGTCTGGCGAACCTTTCACGAACGCCGTGACAGAAGAATTTTGATTATCTTTGAAAACCACGCTCATGCGCATTCTTTCTGAAGAAAAAGGATTTTCATCGATCTTTTCTTGATCCTTATGGAAAAAAGCCAAATCATTTTCGAATTTTTTTGCCACCACCAAAAGCGCACCCTCAGTTGGATCGCCGGCAATGGCGCACATTTCTTTTTTCTCGATGACATCCGCATCATTGCAAAGCACCCCAATTTGCAACAATTTTTGCAGTTGCAAATTTGCAGCTGGATCAATTTTACGACCAAACAAAAAGAAACTGCCCTTCGTGGAATAGCCTTCTCCGTCAACCGTCAGTTCATCTTCCCCGCATAAAATATTCGTCACCATTAACTCATTGCGGGTGATAGTGCCGGTTTTGTCCGTGCAAATAATATCCACAGAGGCCAAAGTCTCCACGGAATTTAATTTTTTGGCCAGCACATTTTTTTTGAGCAATCTTTTCATGCCCAATGAAAGGGCCACAGAAATAGCCGCTGGCAAACCTTCTGGCACCACCGAGACTGATAGCGCCAACGCAAACAAAAAATTGTCATAAAGCGAAGTCTTGGAATAAAAGCCAGCGATCATCACCAGCGTTCCAATTGAAACCGCCGCAATGGTAACATCTCGACCCAACACGCGCATTTGTTTTTGCAGAGGAGTTTCTTCTTCTTTGACTTCCGCCACCAAATTGGCAATGTTGCCAAGCTGAGTTTGCATACCCGTTTGAGCAACGATTGCCACCGCCGTGCCACGCGTGAGCGCTGTGCCCATGAAAACCATATTGTCGATATCCACCAAATTCAAATTTTCCTGCGTAATCGGAGCAATGGTTTTTTTGCCAGCTTTGGATTCCCCCGTGAAAATAAATTCGTTGGCATACACGTCGTAGCTCTCCAGCAAATAGGCATCAGCGGCCACTGTATCTCCCGAAGCAATATAGATAATGTCGCCTGGCACCAGAAATTTGGCGTCGATTTCTTGGCGCTGACCATCACGCAAAACAACTGCTTTGTCACTGGCCAGTTGCCGAATATGCTCCAAAGTTTTTTCTGCTTTATATTCCTGAAAAAATCCAATCAACGCATTGATGCCGACGATGAGCAAAATGATGGTCGTGTCACGATATTCGTGAAAAAGAAATGACAAAAAACCCGCCACCAACAAAATCCAAACCAGTGCGTCATTGAATTGATTCACCAAAAGTGAAAACCAACTCCAATTTTGTTTTTTTTGAACTTCGTTAAATCCGGCTTCCTTGAGCCTCTCCCGCGCCTGCTCACTTGTCAAGCCAGCAATTGAGGACTCTAATTTTTCTAAAACTTCTTCTTTGGTTAGATTGTATGTTTGTTTTGGCATTTTTTATTTTAATACATGTTTACAAATATTTCAATTATAGCATAAAAACACTAAATTTTTGGAACAAAAATTCCAAGAAGGGCCTTTTTAAAACCTATAAATCATTTTTTATGTTTAAAAACCTCAACTTTTGCATATTCTATTAATTTAATAAGCCGATATTTTCTAATCCATTTTTCACCTTCCAGATATTGCTTGTCGAACTCTTTTCCGGAAGCCATGCCCTTAAATGCTGTTCGTTTGTCATTTATTTCTTTGGTTTTTTCTCCAAACCATTTTTGATAATAGTCAAAAAATTTATCATTAATTTTATACCCAGGACTAAGCACTGCTTTTATTTTCATATCAAGCAAAAAGTTTGGCGTCTCCACTATTTTTACGGCTCGCGCTTTTTTACTATCAAGAGCTTCGCCATCACCTGGCCGATAAGTCTCAATCCCAAAAACATTTTTCAAATAGCTCATAATCCTGCTTCGAAAATCAACTTGTCTTTCTTGAGAAAGAGTGTTCCATTGATCGAGTTCACTGCGAAAATCCAAAATGGGTTGCAAAATCTCCTTATTTTCCTCAGCGATTTCAATTTTTGCATTTTCTGAATATTCCACGCCACTCCGATACAAAACCTGGGATAGTTCATCCTTAATTGACTCAAAATCTTCTGCAGTGGCGATACCTTTGTCGAAACTTTTAATAAACAGGATTAAATTTTCTTGCAAATCTTTTGCTAGTGGATTTGCGTTATTTTCAATCTGAGCTTGAAATAATTTCTCGCCTTCCAATGTTTCCTTCTTTTCACTGGTTTCATTTTGAGTTGCTTCTTTTTTGTTTTTTTCAGAAGACTGCTTTTCTTTTTTACTCATTTCTGATTTTAAAAATTTTCGATAACTTCTCAATTTTGTCAAATCACCATTAACCGCTGGCATAAAATCTTCGCCGTATCTTTCCTTAAGTATGCCCTCCTCAATATGCCTAAACTCTTTATCTTTTCTGCCATCCAATAATTGTTGTATGTTGCCAATTTCAAACTCTACTTCCCTCAAAGCAGCGCCATAGTCTCCCCTGTCAAAACCCGCAAAAACTTTTCCGTAAAGCTCGTCAAGATATTCCTTACTAGTGCTAGCTTTACCTTTACTAGCTTCAACCCATGAATTATGACGTTTCTCAAAATCTTGCAAAGTCTTTTTAACTTCATCCAACTCAATCTTATTTTTCGACCTATCCTTGTATAGTTCCGCTGACAATCTCTCCGCCAGTTTTCTCAGCCTTGCACTTTCCTGATCATCAACGTCAAGATTTTGATAAATTCTTAATTCAAGATCGGCCAGAGGTATTCCTAAATTACTACCGTTCAGCCCATTGAATGAATCTAAAATTTTATCATATTTTTTTACCTTTTTTTCATCATATTTTTGCTGATATCCAGCATCTACAGCAATTTGTTCATCATCCAGAGCCTTGATTGATTTTTCAAGTTCCGTCTCAAAAAATGTATTCACTTCTTCCATGGTGGCGCCGCCATATAAGTTTCGCTCTAAGGCATTTTTTATAGCTTCCTTGTTCACAAGAAAAAGAGGATCACTGACAGTCTGCCCACCCCTAAACTTACGAAAATCCTGTGGGACATACTTATCGAAATTTCTGAACAACTCCTCCATGTCATCGGGAATTTTAACATCAATACGCCTTTCCAAAAAACTCTTTATTGATTCAAAATCCCATTCTTGCTTTTCATTTACTTCTTGTTTATTTGCATTTGGATCTTCATATAGATTACTCATAGTTTTATTGTGATTTTATTGAGTAGATTAATTTTTCTCAAACTTATAAATCAAAATGTTATTATACTTGTCCACCAATACCAGGCCCTGGGTGGAGAAATATTGATTGTCACGATTGAGCGCTTTGTTGGAAATGATGAGCGCTTTGGGATCATTGCGAAGATCCTCATAGTCTTCAGTGCGTTTAAGCTCAGGTCCAACGGCGGCCCAATAAGCTGGATTATATTGCGGCCAATCATAGTTATACAAAGTCAAACGGTTGGCTCCCAGATAATATTTGGTGATGACATAATCAAAAGCATTCAAGATGTAAAAATTGTTGTCTTTGTATTTGTCCATGTGCAAAATCATTTCATTGTAGCCCTTTGAATTGGCCAGCGGAACCGTCAGGGAAATTAGTCCAAGATAGAGCGCCATCACCACAATCACAATCCAAGTTCGCAGCCGCGAAAGCCACAGCCCAATGAAAAGAAAAACAAAATAAGCCGCTGGCAACAGATAGCGTGCTACAAAGTATTGTTGATCAGGCATCGTCGCAGAAAGACCGTAGATGATGAACATAAAACCAATTGAAAAAATAAGCAAGCTAACAACTTTTTTCATTTTTTCCTTGCGCATCAAATAGACAATGCCAATTCCAAACATCATGGCCAACACCATTCGAATTGAAAGATGAGAAATACCCACAAGTTCATTTGGTTGTGGCATGCCAGAAGACATTTCTCCCAATGGCGTGCCAAATAAAAACATTTGAATGTTTACCACAATATCTCCAAAGCTGGCAGGCTTAACCCAACTCAAGTTATTGCCCTTAATTGAGATGTGATGCAAAAACATTTTGAGCCAGGGCAAGAAAACCAAAAAAGTCACACCATAGCCAAGAAAAATTTCTTTGGTTGGCAAAATTTTTCCCACAAGTGCTCTAATTTTTTGTTGAAAAGATTTTAACTGACTCCAATTGAGACTAAAAATCCCCCAAGCCACAAAAACCCCATAGTAAGTGGCTGAAAAAATTACTCCCATGTAGTGCGTGAGCATTGAGAGGCCTGTGAAAAATCCCCAAAGCGCAAAATATTTTTTTTCTTTGGTTTGCAAACCCTTCACGAAAAAATAGGCACTAATCAAAATCAAGAAAACCAGCATAGTATACATCCTAGCTTCTTGGGAATATTGAATTGCAAACGGCGAAATGGTAGCAACTATGGCGGCATAGAGTCCGACTTTTCGACTGAATAATTCCTTGGCCAGCAAATAGAGCGCCCAGACAGCGGCCACTCCAAAAATCGCCGAAAAAAGTCTAATGCCGAAAACACTATAATCAAAAAAGGATGCAAAAACTTTCAGCGCCACATAATAAAGCGGCGGATGAACATCATTAATAATCATGCTAATCATGCTGCGAAAATTTTCCTTCACTGCCACGCCCGTAAATGCTTCATCATACCAAAAATCCCTTCGCACCAAACCCGTGAAACGATTGAAAACTGCTACGGCCAAAATAAGCCAGATATAATGGCGTTGATATTGAGCGTGAAATTGTGTGAGTTTTTCTTGCGTTTTCTTAATCATATTTTTAACCATTGACAGGTTATTTATTTAAGTATATGTTATTAGCACATTAGGTAATTGGCTCTTTAATAAAAATTGGATCAATCATGGGCAGAATAAAAAATTATATTATAGGATTAACTATCCTATTGGTGATAGTTTTTACAGCTATCCTAGTTATAATGTTCCATATTAATACTTGGTGGCAGATAGTAGCTGCAATTATAATAGCTACCATCATCTCATACAAAACGTTCCTTTTTTTACGATTTTCATAAGCTTACTTTTCCCAAAATTATTTCAGGAAAAATAAGCTAGCATTCTTTTGACCTCTCTATGCGATTCCAGGTAATTTCCTGAAATTAAATCGCATATTGAGGTTTTTTATTTCATTATTTTTTAAATTTTTTTCCTAACAATGTAACAATTTAGCAATTTAACAATTTTTGAGCCACTTTCCAAACATCCCCAGCGCCCATGGTGATAAGCACATCAAACTGCCCAGCGTGCTTTCTGAGATATTCCACCGCCTCTTCAATTGTTGCAATATGCTCAGCTTTATCATGATTATACCTGTTAATCAAGGCAACCAGCTCTGCTGAAGAAACTCCGCCTTGCACTTCGCGCGCGCTGCCATAAATATCAATCACCACCACGGCGTCTGCGTCGTCAAAACTTTGGGCAAAATCTTGCAAAAATGTTTTCGTTCGGGTGAAAGTGTGCGGATGAAAAACTGTCCAAATTTTCTTGTCGCCGTAGCGCGCCCTAGCGCCACCAAGGGTGGCCTTAATTTCATCAGGGTGATGCGCATAATCATCAATCAAAACAGCTTGCCCAAAAATACCAACTTGTTGAAATCTTCTTTCAGTTCCACTAAAATCTTTCAAGGCAAGTTTCACTTTTTCCAAGTCCAAACCTATCGCATGGCAAAGTCCAATCACCGAAGCGCAATTAAGCACATTATGCTTGCCCGTCAGCGGCGTTTGAAAAATTCCCAAACTTTTCTCTTTGCAAAAGATTTCAAAAGATTTTAAATCTGTCTGTTGCTTATTGTTTATTGTATTTTGTCTATTGTTTATTGCCTCTCGTGTTTTACGCTCCACGTTTTGCGCTCCACGTTTTGCGTTTTCCATTTCACGCTCCACAATCCTATAATCATTATCTTTTCCAAATCCATAAGTCAAAACGCTACAATTAGCAGCCCTGACAACTTCCAAGGTGTCTACGCTGTCACCCCAAACCACCAAAAAACCAATTTTGGGAATTTTAGCCACAAAATCCTTGAAAACATTTTTGTAAGCTGTAAAATCTGGAAAAAAATCTGGGTGGTCCCAATCCACACTGGTTAAAATCACTGACCAAGGATTATAAAATTTTAATTTGTTTTGGTATTCGTCAGATTCAGCTACGAAATATTGCCCCTTGCCAGAAAGGGCACTGCTATTCCAAGCCAAAACTTTGCTGCCCACAATGGCTGATGGTTGGGCGCCGGCCACCAAAAGAGCCTGAGCCAGAATGGCCGAGGTCGTCGTTTTTCCGTGCGTACCACAAACTGCGATGCCAAGTTTTTCGTCAAACAGCAGTCCCAATATTTCAGGATAACTTAGCAAAGGAATTTTCTTTTCACTAGCTGCTTTTAGTTCGATATTATTTTCGCAGCTATAGGCTGTAGAATATATCACGCAGTCCGCGTCGACCAGAACATGCCCAGCCTCGAACGTTTCAAAAAAGGAAATGCCAACCTTTTTCAAAATCGCATCAGTATAAAAAACCTCACTCGTATCCGAGCCGGAAATCTCAATTCCACGAGACTTTAGAATTTCCGCCACCGCCGTCATCCCCGCCCCCTTGATTCCTATGCAATATACTTTTTTAAGATTTGAAATTTTCATAATACTATTCAAGCTTAGTGTTTTTAAGTTCAGTTCTTCTCCTACGAATTACGAATTTATAAGAATGTACGAAACCACAAATCTACAAATTAGCTACAAATCTACAAATCTTTCCTACTCTCCTCTTTAGAAAAGAGGGGTTGGGAGAGATTTGAAAAACTTTCTCTGTTTAAGCTAGCCTTTCAAACCCATTTCATTCCTCCTTTTCTAAAGGGAGGAGAAAATACTTTGCCAAATGAGCAACCAGCAATTTAACAACACAGCAATACAGCAATTTAACATTTTATCTACATTCTAGCTAATTCAATCACTCCATTAGCAATCACGTCTGCTGCATTATGATGATAAAATGTTTTAACTTGCTCAATCATTTGTTGCCTTAAAACATTATCCGATAAAATCTTTTCAATTTTTTCCAAAAGTAAATGCTGACCCAGGTTTGTTTCTTCTAAGACAATTGCCGCTCCAATTTTAGCTAGTGCAAATGCATTCATTCGCTGATGATCATTGGCGCTATTTTCAAGCGGAATCAAAATAGCCGGTTTTCCGTTAGCCGCTATTTCAGCAATGAAATTTGCGCCAGCTCTGCTGACGACCAAATCACAAAGCGCAAATGAATCTCTGAGTTGATTGGCATTGAGAAATGGCACGGCGTAGTATCCTTCTCTGCCAGCTTTAACCCCTTGCTGCGCTGCTCCAGCAATGACTTCATTGAAATTCTTTTCACCGGTCTGGTGGATGATTTGATAACTATACAACAGTTGAGGTAAAATTTTCACAATTGCATCATTGATAATCTGCGATCCCTGGCTGCCACCCAAAACTAGCAAAGTATTCTTTGAAGTTGTGAAACCCAGCTGCGTCCTCATCATCACCGCGTCACCCTCTATAACCTGAAACCTGACCGGATTGCCGGTGAGCGCAACTTTTTCTTGCGCAAAATATTGCTCCGCGGAAGGATAGGCCACCGCAACCCGATTGGAAAATTTTGCCAAAAATTGATTTGAAACTCCGGGAATTGAATCAGATTCGTGAATCAAAATTGGAATATGATAAATCCAAGCTGCAATAACAACTGGCACTGCCACATAACCACCTTTAGAAAAAATTACGTCTGGCACAAATTTGAAAAGAATCCACAATGATTGCAAAAAACCAATTGGAATTTTGAAAATGTCTGTGATGTTTTTCACAGAAAAATATCTGCGCATTTTTCCACTAAGCACGTGCTTGGTTGGAATGCCACTTTCGTTCATGACACTATTTTCCATTTCAACGCCACTGCCAATATACAAAAACTCGGCTTCTGGTCCAATCTTTTCTCTGATTTTGTTGGCAACTGCAATCAGAGGAAACAGATGTCCACCGCTTCCACCACCAGTGAGTACGATACGCATATTGAAATATTTAATTTAATTATTAGAAGTTTTATCTTTTTAAGTTATCAATAAAACTTAATAGTTTTATTGGGATTGTAAATCCTAATATCTAGTGCCCAATGACTAATTAAATCTAAAAACTAAATGTCAAAAATTTGAATTTAGGATTTGGAACTTTATTGGAAATTAGGATTTAAAAGTCTCCCTTTATTTACCGCATTCCATGTTTTCATTCTATCAAAAATACCAATAAAAATCCACATCAAAACTATTATTCACTCAAATCTGAAAATTTTGAAATGTTGAGCAAAATTCCAATCGCTGCCATCAAAAAAATAATTGAAGTTCCTCCATAGCTGATAAACGGTAGCGGAATGCCAGTAAATGGAACCAGGGCAATATTAGCACCAATATTGATAAAGGCCTGCATGATTATCCAAGTTGTGATGCCAGTTGCCACGAGGCGACCAAAAACATCCGGGGCATTTTTGGCGACTCGGAAACCTCGCATAGCAAAAACCACAAAGAGTAAAATCAGTGCTATGCTGCCAATTAAACCCAATTCTTCGCCAATCACTGCAAAGATTGAATCCCCAACAGGCTCAGGCAAATAGTTGAATTTCTGGCGACTATGACCAAGTCCAAGTCCCAAAAATCCACCACTTCCAACTGCCAACAAGGCTTGACTAATCTGATATCCGATTCCCTTGGGGTCAGCGCCGGGGTCCAAAAATGAAGAAATTCTGTCAAAACGATAGGGCTCCAATTTGACCAAAAGCCACAAGGTAAAAGTCCCGAGCGACCCCATCACGGCCAAATGTTTCAGCTTGGCACCTGAAACAAAAAAGATTGCAAAAGAAGTCAGAATAATCACAAAAAGGGTCCCCATATCCGGTTGCTTGATAATCAAAAATCCAATCAAGCCCATGATTCCCAAAAATGGCAACAAACCCTCCATTACATCTTTGATTTTTTGAGAACCCTTGCTTTCAAACCAAGCAGCTAAATAGATAATGATTACTAATTTCGCCATTTCTGATGGTTGAAATGAAAATGGTCCAAGTTGAATCCAACGACTGGCGCCATAAACCCTTGAGCCCACCCCTGGTACAAACACAAACATCAGCAAAATAATCGATGCCAAAAAAAACGGCACCGCAAATTTTTTCCAAAAACGATAATCAATTTTTTGAAATAAATATAGCACAAGAAAACCAGGCAAAACTCCGTAAAAAAGTTGATGCTTGAAAAAATAATAACCATCTCCAAAACGAGTCTGGGAATAAATAACGCCTGCGCTTGCAATCATTATCAAGCCAAAAGCCAATAGCGCTAGGACAGTAAACAATAAAGTTTTATCTGGTTGTTTCTCGTGCATAATTAATTTTAGCAGCTTCTAGATTTTTGAATCTAAAATTTAGAATTTTTAAAAACCAAAACATAAAGTTGACGCTAAAATCTAATATCTATAATCTAGATTCTGTCTTTTGAATTTTCTTTCCGCCATTTTTCAATCTCTTTGTGATTGCCACTGAGCAATACCTCGGGAACTTTCCAACCATTGAACTGCTCTGGCTTGGTGTATTGGCCGTGTTCAAGATAGCCCACTTGACTATGCGATTCATGCACTGCGCTTTCCATATTGCCAAGCACGCCAGCCAGTAAGCGAGTCACGCTGTCGACAACCAACATCGCTGGAATTTCGCCACCAGTCAGCACGAAATCTCCGATTGAAATTTCTTCATCTATCAAGTTTTGCGCCACTCTTTCATCCACGCCCTCATAACGCCCACAAATCAAAATCAACTGATTATACTTTGCCAACCTTTCCGCATCTTTTTGAGTGTATCGCCTACCCTTCGCTGAAAAAAGTATCGTTCGCATGAATGACTGATTGCTGATGACTGATGACTTTTTAATTGCATTTATGCAATTAAAAATTGGTTCAACTCGCATCACCATTCCCGCTCCTCCACCATAGGGAGTGTCGTCAACATTCCGATGCTTATTCTCGGTATAATCTCTCAGATTATGTGTCTCGATTTCGATAGCGCCGCTTTCCTTGGCACGTTTAATAATCGACTCGCCAAAATAGCTATCGAAAATCTCGGGAAAAATTGTCAGGATGTCAAAACGCATA
>Ga0194047_10001388_pt1 | contig 14859 bp, 11 predicted proteins | sample JunL225m_MetaG_2_FD_160070 | JGI IMG/M metagenome (GOLD analysis project Ga0194047, IMG submission 160070) | Anoxic zone freshwater microbial communities from boreal shield lake in IISD Experimental Lakes Area, Ontario, Canada - Jun2016-L221-5m | ecosystem: Environmental > Aquatic > Freshwater...
GCCCATCCCCTCTTGCCACACGATAAAGCCCTCGACCAAGCCCCACGACACGTCGGCCCACGTGCGCGGGTCGTTGCCCCAGTCATCGGCGGCCCCCGCGACCCCCACGGCGATCAGATAGGTGCTCCAGCGGGCCAGGTCGGCATCTTGGGCGCGGCGGGTCTCGGCGGCGAGCCCGGCCCGGTAGCGGGCCAGCGCCCCGCGCGCGGCGGCCGTATCGGCAGCGGCGGCGGCCGCGGAGATCGGGCTCGGCGGCGCGAGCAGGTCCGCCGCAGGCAGCGCGAGGGCGGCGGCGGGGTCGGCTGTGGGTGCAGTTGTCTCCATGCCTTGATAATGCCAACTTATCAAGGCTTTGTCAAGCACCGATGAGCGCCCCCCTCTTGGATCTCCAGACTGTAGAACGGTCGATCCTGAAACCTTGTCTTACAATGCCGCAAAAGGCAGGCTGTGGGCGTTTTGGCCATGCTGGGACCTTCGGCTGCGCTCAGGGTAAACGCAGCGAGGAATCTTCCAGCGACCGTTGTGGGAAGACCCCTCGCTGCGCTCGGGGTGACCGGCGAAGACGTTGCTCCCGGCGCCACTGGCCCGTCGGCCATTAGGTACTCAGGGTGACATGGGGCGGGATGCCCAGGCGACAGCGCCACTACTGCGGCATTGCCTTGTCTTAGTTCGTGATCTGATCGCGCGTATAGCGCCGCGTGCGCTGGTAGCTGAGCAGGTCGCCATGCTCATCGAGATTGACTTCGTAGGTAGCCAGCACATCGGAGGCCTCAGGGATGCGCTTCAGCTCGATCATGTCGGCCACAATATGCCAGCCTTTTTCGTCATGGCTCAGGCTTGACACGGTGCTGGCCTTCAGCCCGGTGAGCGCCGACAGCTGATCTTTCGCGCGGGCGGCGATCTCGGTTGCGGGCATCGGCTTGGTTCCGTTCGTTGCCTCGACTAGGCTCATCGCCTCGGTTGCGTTCATCGCCATGATCGTGGGGCTCCTTCGTTTTTCGTTACAGAAATGGCCCGTGAAGCCCAGCAGCCTTAGCTAGTGAGCTCCAGCAACGCCAGTTGAAATGGCCGGTCATGCTTTCTTCAGCCGCAGCTCGAGGATTCCATTGGTGTAGGTCTGCCGCAGCGATCCCGGCTCGACATCTGTCGAGAGCAGGATCTCTTTGGCGTAGAGCCGATCGCCGCTGGTTGTGATGCTGAGGATGTCATCCTTCAGATCGACCTGAACCTGGGCCTCGCTGACGCCCGGCAGCTCGGCGACGATGACGATCTCTGGGCCCTCATCGAAGGTGTCCACTAGCGGCTCGCGCACGTCGGCGACGACCGAACCCTCTTCCGTCTTGCGAATATTGCCGAAGCGCTCGACGCGGGTGGCCCCGCCGACGCCGGTGCGGATGCTAAAGCCGTACACGCCGCGGGCCTTCTCGCCGAGGCCTTTGACATCGAACTCGCCGCTCTGGCTGACCCCGCCCTCTGACCTCTCGGCATTGTCGGCCATAGCCGAGATCTGGTCGAGCAGATCGCCGATGCCCTTGAACATACCGCCGAAGCCGAGATCGAGGTTGACGCTCGCCTTTGCGGGCTGGCGCTTCTTATTTGTCATGACTGGTGTCTCCGTAATAGTGGACTCAGGATCTGTGATTGGGCGCGCAACATGGGTGACGCAGCTCGCACCGCGCCGCTAGTCCTCAAGTGTCACCTTGTGCTAGATCGTCAATGGCTCGGCCTCGCCCTGGCCCTCGGCATTCCGGGCTGGCCGGCGATCAGGCTCGCGGCCCAGGCGGGCCATGCGAGCCTCGACCGCCTGGAGCCGCTCGGCCGTCTTGCGCACGTTCTCCCGCCACATATCCAACTCGCGGCGCAGGCGCGAGCGCTCGTGCTCTAGGTGGGCCTGCTCGGCCACAATCTGCTCACGGCGCTCGGGCACCGTGCGCCCGGCCATCCCCCTGATCCTCATCAGATCACACATCCCGCGGGGTCGATGCGCTCTCATAGCACTGTCCTTTCTCGGCGTCCGGCGGACGCGACATGTGGTGCTCGATCAGCTGGAGCAGCATCTTGCGCTGCTCGGTGCGGCGGTCGTGGTTCTTGCGCGTGAAGGCCGTCTTCGACTCGAGCACGTCGAGGCAGATCTGGACAAAGCGATTATCCCCGGCAGAAGGCTGGATCCCCTGCAGGGCGGTCACGCGCGCGATCATGATGCAAGCCCGCAGGGTTGGGGCCTGGTCGTACTCGCCCGAGTCGCGGAACTCGCGCACAATATCCACCACCCGCTCCACCCCCCCGATATCGAGGCCGGAACTCGCGCTGGTGATCGACACCTCGGTGGCGCGGTCGTAGTAGTCGAGGTTGATCGTCACCAGGCGGTCGCTCAGCGCGTCGGGGGCATCATGGACGCCGGCATACTCCTGCGGGTTGCTGGTGAAGATCGCGCGGAACTCGGGGTGCACCTTCACATAGGCGTTCGCGCCGTTCGATGTTGGCAGCACCAGCACGCGCTCCTCAAGGGCGGCGAGCAGCACGTTATTCGCCTCGGGCCGCGAGCGGGTGAACTCGTCGTACACCAGGGTGAAGCCCTCGCGGCAGGCGGTGGTGAGGCGGTTATCGACCCAGTTCTGGACGGCATCCTCCTCATACTTCAGGACTGAGTGGATGTAGCGATCAACCACCCGCCGGTAGCGATAGCCGTTCTGCTCGCCGACCAGGTCGGAGGAGGTGAGCTGATCATCGCCGACCATCAGCATGACCGGGCGACTGAGCTGCGCGGCGATGTGCAGGGCCAGGGTGGTCTTGCCAGTCCCGGCGGGGCCACGGAAGTGTACCGGGAAGCCGGCGCGGAGGTAGGTCAGTGCGCGATCTATAATCTCGTGGGTGGTGCTGGTGATGATAAAATTGACGCTTGATCGCAGCGAGATGAATGCTTTCGGCTGAGCTGTTGATCTGGGTGTGGTCGTCATCGATCAGGCTCTCCTTCATCGTTACGTCGCCGTCGTTCGCCCTTCAATTTATTCATTTGCGAGGGCATGAAGCCGCCTCATCCCCTCCTCTTCTGCCAGGAGGTGTTGACATGAGTGTAGCAGGTGCGGGCGTAGCGTATCTAGCAGAGAGAATATGACTCTGGTGTCAGTATACCCCTGACAACGTCAGGTTTGTTGGCCGGTCGCCTAAAGTGGCTGGATCTAAGAGCGCGGCACCGGCCGCTATCAGTTTGGGGTCGAGGTCGATCCCACTGGAGGCGTGCGCATTGTTGAGATATATATCCACAGAAAGGCCATTTCACCTCTCCCCGGCACGCTCACCGACGCTATGATCTACATTGTGCGCGACAACGCGAAGAACGTTGGCTTAGGAGACACGCCATGCACTCAGTGGTAGCAATCAAACAGGTGCCGGACACGTCCAACGTCCGGATCAACCCTGAGACGGGTACGTTGATCCGCGAGGGTGTCCCGACGATCATCAACCCCTACGACATCCACGCCGTCGAGATGGCGGTGCGGATCAAGGAGAAGTTCGGCGGGACGGTGACGGTGATCTCGATGGGGCCGCCTGCGGCCATGGAGGCCCTCGTCGAGTGCGTCGAGCAGGGCGCGGATCGGGCGATTCTGATCAGCGACCGGCGCTTCGGCGCCGCCGACACCCTGGCGACCTCATACGTGCTGGCGCACACCATCGAGGCGCTCCAGGCGGAGGGTCCGATCGATCTGCTGCTGTTTGGCAAGCAGGCGATCGATGGCGACACCGGCCAGGTGGGGCCAGGCGTCGCCACACGGATCGGGGTGCCGCTGCTCAGCAACGTCGTCGTGATCGAGTCCTTCGACCCGGTGGCGCGCAAGGCCGTAGTCCACCGCAAGATCGAGCAGGGCATCGAGGTGCTCGAGACGAGACTGCCGGCACTGCTCACGGTCGAGAAGGAGATCGCTGCGGTCAAGCGGGCGCCCCTGTCGAACCTGATCAACGCCGCGCGCTACAAGCCAGAGCTGTGGACTGCCGACGCGCCGGTGCCCTTCGACATCGCGCAGGTCGGGATCAAGGGTTCGCCCACGATTGTCGGCAAGGCCTTCACGCCGACGCCGCGTGAGGCCGGGGCGATCCTGTCGGCGGCCGAGAAGGGCCTGAGCCAGGTCGTGGCCGATGCGCTGGCGATGATCGTCCAGGCCAACGTCGTCACGCTTCAGAACCACAACGGAGGTAGGCCGTGAGCGAGCAGGTTGAGACCGCATCCCCGCGGATCTGGGTGTTTATCGAGCAGGAAGACGGTCGCGCGCACCCGGTCTCGTGGGAGCTGCTGGGCGCGGCGGCGCGCCTGTCCGCAGAGCTGCCCGGCAGCGTGGTCGAGGGCGTGCTGCTCGGCCACAATGTGGCCGGGATCGCGCCAGAGGCGTACCGCTATGGTGCCAAGCGCGTCTACATGATCGACAATCCGCTGCTCGAGGTCTATCGTAACATGCCCTACGGGGCCGGCGTGAGCAGCCTGATCGCAAAGTACCAGCCGGAGATCTTTCTGGTCGGCGCGACGACCCTCGGGCGCGACCTGGCCGGCACCGTCGCAACCCGCGTGCCGACGGGCCTGACCGCCGACTGCACCGAGCTGGCGATTGACCCCAAGCTGAAGATCCTGGCCGCCACCCGGCCGACCTTCGGCGGCAACCTTATGGCGACGATCCTCTGCCGCAAGCACCGGCCGCAGATGGCCACGGTTCGTCCGCGCGTCTTGCCGATGCCGGAGCCGCTGCCCGCGGCCGAGGGCGAGCTGCTGCGCGAGCCGTTCGATCTCAGCGAGAGCGATATCCCCGTGCGACGCCTGCGGCTCATCCCCGGCAAGGAGCAGCTCAACATTGAGTATGCCGACGTGATCGTCGCCGGCGGGCGCGGCGTGGGCGGGCCGAAGGGCTTTAAGCTGCTTGCGGAGCTGGCCGATTCCCTCGGCGGGGTCGTCGGCGCCAGCCGCCCGGTCATCGACGCCGGCTGGCTCGCCCACGAGCACCAGGTCGGCCAGACGGGCACGACCGTGCGGCCCAAGCTCTATATCGCCGCCGGGATCTCCGGAGCGGTGCAGCACACGGTCGGCATGAGCGGCGCCAATTTCATCCTGGCGATCAACTCGGACCCCAAGGCGCCGATCTTCCAGATAGCCAATGCGAGCATCGTGGGCGACCTCTACAAGGTGATCCCGGAGCTGATCAGGCAGGTGAAAGGAATGAGCAATGGCCAGTAAGAACACCTTCGACGCCATCGTGGTAGGAGGCGGGCCGTCGGGATCTGCGGCGGCGCTGACCATGGCTCGCGCTGGCCTGAAGACGATCCTAATCGAGCGGGGCCAGTTTGTCGGGGCCAAGAACTTCTTCGGCGGGGTGATGTACACCCACGCCCTGGCCGATGTGCTGCCCGAGTACTGGGAGCGCAAGCCGCCCTTCGAGCGGCCCGTCACCGAGCAGGGCTACTGGATGCTCTCGCCCGACAGCGTCGTCCGGATCATGCATAAGAGCGAGCACTACAAGCAGGAGCCCGCCGAGGCCTACACGGTTCTGCGGGCGCTCTTCGACCCGTGGCTGGCCGAGCAGGCGGCCGCCGCCGGCACCCTCGTGATCACCAAGACGACGGTCACGCACGTCCTGCAGGATGCGAAGGGGCGCGTGATCGGGGTCAGGACCGACCGTCCGGACGGCGAGGTCTTCGCGCCGATCGTGATCATCGCCGAGGGCGTCAACAACCTGCTGACGCAGAAGCTCGGCCTGATCAAGAACGACCTCCCGCCGCGCTTCGTGGCCCTGGCGGTGAAGGAGTACATCAGCCTGCCGCCCAAGGACATCCAGGCCCGCTTCGGGCTCAGCGGCCCGAGCGAGGGGACGGCGATCGATATCTTTGGCGATGCCACCCTGGGCCTCCCCGGCACGGCCTTCCTCTACACCGACCGCGGCGGCATCTCGATCGGCGTCGGGCTGCTGCTCGAGGAGTTTGTCGCCCACAAGCTGCGGCCCTACGAGGTGCTGGCCCGCTTCAAGAACCACCCGGTCATCCAGCCCTACCTCGAAGGCGGGAAGCCGCTGGAGTATGGCGCCCACCTGATCCCCGAGACTGGCTATGACCGCATGCCCAAGCTGTCGGCAGCCGGCGTCATGGTCGTCGGCGATGCTGCGGGGATGGTCGACGCGGTGCACCGTGAGGGGACGAACCTGGCCATGACCGCCGGTAAGATGGCCGGCACGACGGCGATTGCGGCGCACCGGGAAGGCAACTTCTCGGCCGCGTTCCTCAAGCAGTACCGCAAGAGTCTGGAGGCGAGCTTCGTCCTCAAGGATATGAAGCAGTACCGCCGGATGACCGACTTTCTCGACAGCTCGCCGCACTTTCTGGGGACGTACGCCAATTTCCTGAACGACGCCGCGCTGCGCTACTTTACGGCCCACGGGATGCCGAAGCGCGATATGGAGAAACAGATCGTCGGGCTGCTGCAGGAGCGCCGCTCCTTCTTCGGGATCGCCCAGGATATGCTCAAGCTGCTGCGCGCAATGAGAGGATAGTATGATGAACGACCGGAAGAACGACCGGAAGAATGACCGCAAACACCAGCCCTTGAGCCCCGAGCTTGTGGCCACCCTGCCGACTGTCAACGTCAATGACTTGGTCGTCGCGATCAAGTACTATGTGGACGAGGAGTTCGCCCACATCCAGGTGCGCGAGCACGCAGTCTGTGGCGCCTGTGGGGAGAAGCCCTGCCTGGCCTTCTGCCCGGTGCATGTCTTCACCCAGGACGCCGAGGGGAAGATCATGGTCGGCTACCAGGCCTGTGTGGAGTGCGGTAGCTGCCGCATCGGCTGCCCCCTCGCCAATATTGACTGGCAGCTTCCGCGCGGTGGCTATGGTGTCGCCTATAAGTTCGGCTGACGCGGTCGAAAAACATTCCTTTACTCCGGTTATCCGGATTGGCACGAAGGAGATTTCCAATGCACGAGACCGCAATTCTACAGATCGATCAGGCTGCACTGGCGATGGTGCAGGCGCTCGACACATATGGTGAGGAGCTGAAGCCGCTGCTCGATCCCGAGCACCTGGAGACGCTGCAGGCCCAGATCGTCAACCTGCGGCGCGTGCTGCTCGGCCTCGAGATGGGGATCCTGTACCAGGACTGGCAGGTGCCCGAGGAGCTGCTGCAGCAGGCCAGCCGAGAGCTGATCCCGATCGACAAGGCCGCCACGCGCATCAGGGACGCGGTCAGCCGGGACTCGCAGGAGTAGGGCGACCCTTTCCCGCGTGCGGGAGAGGGGTTGGGGGTGAGGGTTGTCCGGCGGTAAACTGTCAAGCTGGATTGAACCATGCTAAGGAGGTCGTTCACGGGGAGGGCGAAGCCCCCCCGTGAACGACCTCCTTAGGCGTCTACCAGCTGCTGGATGGTGGCCACCAGCCGCTTTAGGCTGACGGGCTTGGTCAGGTACTCGCTCGCGCCGGCCGCCAGGCAGCGCTCGCGGTCGCCGGGCATGGCCAGGGCAGTCAGCGCGATGATCGGGGTGCCCGCATAGCCGGGCATAGCGCGCAGCCGCCGGGTCGCCTCCAGCCCGTCCATCTCGGGCATCTGGATGTCCATCAGGATGATATCTGGCCGCACATCCCCGATCATGTCGAGCACCTCGCGGCCATTGCGCGCGACCAGCACATGGTAGCCGCAGTCCTGCAGATAGTCGCCGGTAGCGATGATGTTGACCTCGTTATCCTCAGCCAGCAGGACGCGCACATTGGTGGAGACCGCGGTCTGCGCAGCGATGATCCTCGCGGCGCTCGTGCGCTCCGGCCCAGATACAAGCACCCTCAGCGCCTGCCGGAGTATCTCGCGCGAGATCGGCTTGACCAGATACTCCACCGCGCCGGCCGCCAGACCGCGCGCGCGCTCGTCTACCACCGAGATGATGATCACCGGGATCGTTCGCAGGTGCGGATCGGCTTTGAGATCAGCTAGCACCTGCCAGCCCGACTGATTCGGCATCTGCAGGTCGAGGAAGATCGCGTCGGGGAGCAGGTCGGCCACCTGCGCCAGGGCATCCGCGCTGTGTGAGCAGATCACGGCGTGAATGTTCAGCTCCTCCAGGTAGCGCACGATCTGCTCACCCGCCGTCGCCGAATCCTCGATCACAACGGCCGAGCGCAGCATGCTGACCCCCACAATACCCACGGACGAAAGGTCGGACCTGACCTCGGCCTTCGCAGGCGGAGGGTAGGGCAGGGCGATCGTAAAGCGGCTCCCCTTGCCGGCGACGCTCTCCACGGAGATGCTGCCACCGTGCAGCTCCGCCAGGCGGCGCACGAGGGCCAGCCCCAGCCCGGTGCCCTCGTGCAGGCGGCTCAGGCTCGAGTCCAGCTGGACAAAGGGATGGAACAGCCGGGCCATGCCCTCTGGTGTTATGCCGATGCCGGTGTCCTCCACGGCGAAGTGGACGACGCCCGCCTCGGCGTCGGCGTTGACCGCGAGGCGAACCTGACCGCCCTTTTCGGTGAACTTGACCGCGTTGCTCAGCAGGTTCACCAGCATCTGCTTCAGGCGCTTGGGGTCGGCCTGCACGATGGCCAGCTGGTCGCTCAGCTGGACCCCCAGCCGGAGCTGCTTCTTGATCGCCTGCTCTTTGACGAACAGAAGGCTGGCCTCGCACACGTCGGCGATCGCCACGATCTCAGGCTGCAGCTCCATCAGGCCTGACTCGACCTTTGAGAGGTCGAGGATATCGTTGATCAGCACGAGCAGGTGGCGGCCGCTACTTTCGATATTGCGGATCGAGTCCTGCTGGCGCGCGTTGAGCGGGCCGCGGAACTGCTCCAGCAGGCCCTCGCTGAGCGCCAGGATGGCGTTGAGCGGCGTGCGCAGCTCGTGGCTCATGTTGGCCAGAAACTCATCCTTGGTATGCACGGCCCGGGTCAGCTCGGTGTTTGCGCGGCTGAGGTCGGCGGTGCGCTCCTCGACCCGGCGGGCCAGCGAGTTGCGCTCTTCGGTCAGCGCATCCTGCGCGTGTATGCGCTCGGTGATGTCGCTAAAGAAGCCGACCAGGAACTCCTGTCCGTCCAGGCGGGCCTCCGTGGCCTTAATGTCGGCGTAGAACACGCGCCCATCTTTGCGGCGGCAGGGGATGCCGGAGACCTGCACCTTCTCAGCGCGGGCCAGCGCCTCAAACTCGGCGACCACCTGGGGCAGCGCCTCGCTCGGGTGCAGGTCGCGCATGGTGAGCCGCAGAAACTCGTCGTGCGGGTAGCCGAACAGAGCGCATATGGCCTGGTTGGCGTACTGAAGCGACTGATCCGCCATACGCATACTGACGATGCCCTCGCTAGCCCCCTCAAAGATCACCCGATAGCGCGCCTCACTCTCTCTTAGGGCCGCCTCGGATTGCTGGCGCTCAAGCCACAGGCCCAGCGAGTGGGCGACACTGTCGATCATGGTCTGCTCTTCGGGGATAATGAAGGGGCTGTCGTCGCGATAGGAGACGGTCAGGCGCCCATAGGCCACACCGCCCGTCACAATATCCGCTGCCAGGGCGCGTTCCGGGGCCGTGCGGTCGGCGGAGGAGCAGTACCGCCGCCCATCGAGATCGACCAGCGCGACCGCCACATCCGGAAACTGCATCGCTGGGATCAGATACGCAACGATCTGCTGGCAGAGATCATCCAGCGGCGGGTTTTTCTCGATCAGGCTCTGGACCTGGCGCAGGCAGGTCAGCTCCTTGATCCGCTCCTGGAGATCGTGCTCCATCCGCTTGCGCGTGGTGATCTCGCGGATGATCGCCACGGCCTCATGCTCAGTGGTATTCGTGACGATGCGCGCCTCATAGGAGCGCAGATCGCCACCCATAGCGAGCTGATACTCAAAGGTCTGTAGCTCCTCGGTCGCAAACGCCCGCTGAACGGCATGCTGGAACGGGTCTGCGACGGCCGGCGGAAGCACAGCGGCGAGGTTCTGGTTAATAAAGATTGCGGGGGGCACATAGAGATCGGTGCCCTCTTTGGCCGAGTAATCAAGAATCACGCCCTCCGGCGTCAGCCGGAACATCATATCGGGCATCGCCTTGAGGAGCAGCTGGCTATGGCGCTCGCTGGCGCGGAGATTCTCCTCGGCTCGCTGGCGCTGCTCCTCCTGACTCATAAACTCGAGGGCAAAGGCGATATCGACGGCCATCTCGTCGAGCAGCTTGAGCTCGTCCTCGTCAAAAAAATCAGGCTCGGACGCATACAGGTTGAGCACGCCGAACAGCTCGCCGGCAACGATGAGCGGAAATGCGGCAGACGCGCGGTAGCCCAGGCGCAGGGCGGCGGCGCGCCACGGCCCCATGCGCGGGTCGTTGGCGATATCATTCACCACGATGTGCTTGCCGGCATATAGCGCGGTGGCGGTGGGGCCACGTGCGCTCTCGCTATTGTCGAGCGCAATGTGCAGGTTCTCTAGATAGTCGGCGACCTCACCCGCGTGAGCGATGGGTCGCACCTGCATGGTCTGCGGGTTGAGCCGCCCGATCCAGGCCATACGGAACTCACCCTGCGAGATGGCGACTCGGCACGCCGAATCGAACAGGTCGTTTGGCTTACGCACGCGCACGATCATCTGGTTGATCGCGCTGAGCAGGGCGTAGGTGCGGTTGAGCTTATTCAGGCGCGCTTCGGCCTGTCCCCGCGCGGTAATGTGAGGTGTGTTCATACGCGTGTACCGACCGGCTCAAAGATCGCAGTAGTTTAGGATGCTATTCTACCACCGCCCTGTTGCTTGTCCGGTAGGGCCTTGATTTTATCTGCGCCCTCGCTCATAACCGAGCTTGATCTGTATGCTAGGCGGCATAGGGGCATTTCAGCCTCCGCTTAGTATAGTAATTAGAGGCCGATACTTTTCGAATAAGGCAAGGTTTCAGATCGGCAATGCTCCTTTACCGTTTCGCAATACCGTTCGGCAGATTCAGGCTTCACTCCCGCACCTCGCCAGAAAGGTGATGGTATGGACTCGCACTCCCGCACGGGTGCCGACAATGCCGCGCACGTGCAGACCGAGCAGAATCTGGTTGCGCAGCGCGACCTGGCCTATCGTCTCGCCACCGCCACATCGCTGGAGGAGGCGCTGCCGATCTGCCTCGATATCGCGCTCCGCTTCCAGATGGACTGCGGCGGCATCTACCTGATCGACCCCGTGTCCGGCGACCTCCACCTCGCCTACACCAGCGGCGGCTCGCCCGCATTTATCGCGGCGACCAGCTACGCCGCCGCCCAGTCCAAGCGAGTCCAGATGGTCATGGCCGGACAGTCATGCTATTTCGACCTTGACTGCACCACGGATATCGACCAGGTCGAGGCTGATGAGGGCGTTCGCGCACTCGCCGTGCTGCCATTCACCTATCAGGGCCGGGTGATCGGCTGCTTCAACATCGGCTCGCACCGCTACGCCGCGGCGGAGGTGTCGCCGGCAATGCGGGAGGCCCTGGAGGCGATCGCCGCCCAGGTGGGGCACGTGATCGTCCGGCTCCAGGCCGAGGCGGCCCTGCGCGAGAGCGAGGCGCAGTCTCGGGCGATCTTGCAGACGTCGCTGGACGGCTTCCTGATGGTCAATATCCAGCAGTGGCGGGTGACTGAGGTGAACAGCGCCTACTGCGCCATGTCTGGCTACAGTTACGCCGAGATCATGGGGCTACAGATCACCGAGGCGAACATGCACATGATCGTGCAGCGCGACTCGGCGAGCGAGCACCTACGCGAGATCATTGCCATCGGGATCGGTCGGTTTGAGACGCGCCACCGCCGCAAGGACGGCAGTAGCTTCGATGTGGAGGTCAGCATCCAGCATATCAACAGCGGTGGGGGGCAGCTGATCTGCTTCGTGCGCGACATCACCCAGCGTCGGCAGCGCGAGAACGAGATCCGCACGCTGAACAGCGATCTGGAGCGGCGCGTGGAGGCGCGCACCGCCGACCTAAGCCGCGTGAACGTCGATCTGACCAGGGCAATGCACATGAAGGACGCCTTCCTGGCCACCATGAGCCACGAGCTGCGGACCCCGATGCACGGCATCCTGGCCTTCGCGGAGACGCTGAGCGAGCAGGCCATCGGCCCACTGAACGAGCGCCAGATCCGCTCGGTGCAACACATCACCGCCAGTGGACAGCACCTGCTCTCGCTAATCAACGACATCCTCGACATCTCGAAGGCGGAGTCGGGGCGGATGGATCTGCAAGTCGATCTGGTATCGGTCGCTGAGATCTGCCAGGCCAGCCTGCTGTTTGTGAAGGAGCTGGCGGCCAAAAAGTCGATCCGGCTCTTCTGCCCAATGGGCGACGAGATGGACGAACATGTGGCGGTGGACATACGACGTATGAAGCAGATACTGGTGAACCTGCTGAGCAACGCGATCAAGTTCACGCCGGCCAATGGTCAGGTGACGCTGGAAGTGGCGATTGATGTCGGCGCGGAGGTGATCCGCTTTGCGGTGCAAGACACCGGCATCGGCATCGCGCCGGAGAATCTGGGGCAGCTGTTCCAGCCGTTCCAACAGCTCGACTCGCGCCTGAGCCGGCAGCACGAGGGCACCGGGCTGGGGCTGGCACTGGTACACCGGCTGGCCGACCTGCACGGCGGCAGCGTGTCTGTCGAGAGCGCGGTCGGGGCGGGCAGCCGCTTCACCATCGCCCTGCCCTACAGGCCGCACGCGGCGGGCGGGGCGATGGTGAAGCGCCAGCGCCCGTCGGCGACCGCGCGCCCGTCGGCGGGCGCGCGCATCCTGCTGGCCCAGGATAACGAGGCCAACATCCAGACGCTCCAGGACTACCTGGAGGCCTGGGGCTACCCGGTGGTGGCGGCGCGCAACGGCCAGGAGACGATCGCCCGGGCGATTGAGGCGCGACCGGACTTGATCATAATGGATATCCAGAAGTCGGTGCTGGATGGGTTGGCGGCGACACGGCACCTGCGGAGCATGCCTGGCCTGGCGGCCACACCGATCATCACGCTGACCGCGCTGGCGCTGCCCGGCGACCGCGAGCGCTACATCGAGGCCGGGGCCAACACATACCTGATCAAGCCGGTCGGCATGGTGGCGCTGATGGATGTGATCGGGCGGCTGCTGGCGCCGTGAGCGGGCGCGCCCCGGGGCGGGGGCCAGGCCCTGGGGTCGCTGCGCCAGGCCCAGCGCTACCCAAGGGTCGCAATAGCTCGAACACCCGCGTAGCGACGTTCATGCCTGTATAGGGTCAGGACTCATGCGCCGCCCTTTCATGCTGCCTGCCCCACATCTGCACCCGGAAAGGACTGCCGATGGCCTCCCTGCGCGCTTATTTGGCTGAGGATCGCGCCCGCGCCGCCGGGATGGATCTGCCCGACCGCACCTGCGGTGCCGCCCTATTCGCTGATATCTCCGGCTTCACCCCGCTCACCGAGGCCCTGACGCAGGCCCTCGGCCCGCGGCGCGGCATCGAGGCGCTCACCGACCAGATCAACGCGGTGTACGCGGCCCTGGGCGACGCCGTCGCCCGCTGGCGCGGGAGCATCATCGGCTTCGCGGGCGACGCGATCACCTGCTGGTTCGACGCGGCGGACGGGCCCGCCGCCGCGCGTGCCGCCGCCTGCGCCCTCGATCTTCAGGCCGCTATGGTGCCATTTGCGGACACCCAGATCGGGGAGGGACCCACCGTCGAGCTGGCCCTGAAGGTCGCCATCGCCGCCGGCCCGGCCCGGCGCTTTGTGATCGGCGACCCGGCCATCCAGCAGCTCGACGTGCTGGCCGGCGACACGCTGGCGCGCATGGCGGCGGGCGAGGTGCTCGCCCGCGCGGGCGAAGTGCTGCTAGACGAAGCGATGGTCGCAGCCCTCGGCGCCAGAGCGCTGATCGGCCAGTCGTGTACCGACGAGGAGACAGGGGAGCGCTTCGCCCTGCTGCGCTCCCTGATCGAGATGCCCGCGGTAACGCCATGGGCGCCGGTCGCGCTGCCCGCCGCCGCCCTGCGCCCATGGGTGCTCCCCGCAGTCTGGGAGCGCGAGCAGGCCGGGCTTGGCACCTTCCTCACCGAGCTGCGCCCGGCGGTCGCGCTGTTCCTGCGATTCGGCGGGCTCGACTTCGACGGCGACGACCGGGCAGGCGAGCGCATCGACGCCCTTGTCCGCCGCGCCCAGAAGATCTTCGCCGAGACCGGCGGCACGCTGCTGAACCTGATCGTCGGCGACAAAGGATCGTACCTCTACGGCGCCTTCGGCGCCCCCATCGCCCACGAGGACGACGCCCGCCGCGCAGCGCAGGCGGCCCTGGCCCTGCACACGACCGCCGCCGAGATTGGGCTTCCCGCCTTCCAGATCGGGGTCAGCCAGGGGATGATGCGCTGCGGGTCCTACGGCAGCCTCGACCGACAGACCTACAGCGTGCTGGGCGACGATGTCAACCTGGCGGCGCGACTGATGAGCCGCGCCGCCCCCGGCGAGACCCTGCTCAGCGGGCGCGTGCAGGCCGCGCTGGGGGAGGCCTTCAGCCTCGACCCGCGCCAGACCATCACGCTCAAGGGCCGGGCCGCGCCGCTGCCGGTCTTCGCGCTGACCGGCCTGGCGCACCGGCGGGCAATCCGCCTCCAGGAGCCCGCCTACGCGCTGCCGATGATGGGGCGCACGCGCGAGCTGGCCCACATCGAGGCCTGCCTGGAGCGGGCCCTGGCCGGCCAGAGCCAGATCGTGATCATCGAGGCCGAGGCGGGCATGGGCAAGAGCCGCCTGGTCACCGAGGTGGTGCGTCTGGCGCGCCGGCATGGCTGCACGGGCTACGGGGGCGCGGCCGCAGCCAGCGGCACCCGCACGCCCTACCTGGCCTGGCGACCGATCATCCAGGCCCTGCTCGACGTCGACCCGGACGTGCCGGCGGAGCGC
>Ga0194047_10001389_pt1 | contig 14849 bp, 18 predicted proteins | sample JunL225m_MetaG_2_FD_160070 | JGI IMG/M metagenome (GOLD analysis project Ga0194047, IMG submission 160070) | Anoxic zone freshwater microbial communities from boreal shield lake in IISD Experimental Lakes Area, Ontario, Canada - Jun2016-L221-5m | ecosystem: Environmental > Aquatic > Freshwater...
ACATGGCGGCAACAATGTATGCGGCACCCGGCGTTGGCCTAGCTGCAACGCAGGTCGATATTCACGAACGCATTATTGTGATTGACGTTACCGAAGAGCAAAATCAACTCATTGCTTTGATTAATCCCGAATTGGTTTGGGCCAGCGCAGAAAAAAAATCCTGGCGCGAGGGCTGCTTGTCTGTTCCGGAATACTTTGATGAGGTGGAGCGCGCAGAAAGCGTCAAAGTTAAGGCCTTAGATCTTAGCGGGAATATCTTTGAGCTTGAGGCCGAAGGATTATTAGCAGTCTGCCTACAGCACGAAATGGATCACTTAATGGGCAAGGTTTTTGTTGAATATCTATCGCCTTTAAAGCGCGCACGAATTGCTTTGAAAATGAAAAAACGCGCTATCGATTTACTAACGCGCTAGTGCATAAGCACATCGGCCTACTGCAGCGGGTGAGTCAATCATGAAGGTCATTTTTGCCGGCACGCCAGCATTTGCCGCACAGTCTTTGCAGGCCATTTTGGCTGCCGGCCATCAAGTGGTGTTAGTACTTACTCAGCCTGATAGGCCTGCAGGCAGGGGCATGTTAATGCAAGCCAGCCCTGTAAAAGCACTTGCTATAGAACACCATATCCCCGTACTACAACCACCCAGTTTAAAAATAAAGCCAGGTGAATTAGAGAATAATTCTTTGGCCCAAGCGGCATACGACGCTATAGCAGAGGCTCAATTTGATCTGATGGTGGTCGTGGCATATGGGATGCTAATTCCCCAGGCCATTTTGGATTTGACTGAAGCCAATGGTCGCTGGGGTTGCTTTAATGTGCACGCTTCACTGTTGCCGCGTTGGCGAGGGGCTGCGCCAATTCAGCGGGCAATACAAGCAGGGGATACAGACACGGGCGTAACAATTATGCGCATGGATGCAGGGCTTGATACTGGGGATCAAGTCGCGCTGCAAAAGACACCCATCGCCGCCAATGAGACCAGTATTGGCTTGACTGATCGCTTAGGTATTATGGGGGCACAATTAATGACGCAATGCTTGGCAACCTTGCAAATGGGACAGTCGCTTGTCCGCATTCCACAGCCAAGCGAAGGCGTTAGCTACGCCCAAAAAATTCTCAAAAGTGAAGCGGTAGTTAATTGGCATCTTAGTGCGCCAGAAATTGATCGGCAAATTCGGGCATTCAACCCATTTCCCGGAGCAAGCGCCAACTTCAATGGAGAGACGGTAAAAATCTGGCACGCGCAAATCGTTAATAACGGTGAACAGATGGATGCGCTCTCTGCCGCTCTTTCGGCAGGCGCAATTTTTTGTGGAGCCCACGGCGAAGTTTTGGTGCGGTGTGGAGATGGCGTGATTGAGTTGCTCGAAGTACAAAGGCCAGGCAGAAAAAAAATCAGCGCACGGAGCTGGTTTTTGACTTTGGCGCAAAATTCCCAGCAGCAGTTTCAAAACGAATCCTCGTAATGGAGCAGACGAGGAAAGCCACCCAACAAAGTATCGGCCTTGCAAAAGCCATGAGCTTGTCCGCTGCGGCAATAGATGGCGTAATGGCGGGCAAATCGTTAACGCAAATTATTGAGGCTTTGCCCACCCAAGAGCGCCCCATTGTGCAGAGCCTCACGTTCGAAACTTTGCGCCAGTGGCAGGGGGCACATAAATTCATTAAAGAATATGTGCCCAAAGCACCTATTCAGGAGTTAGATCATCTTTTGAGCATAGCCATTGTCTTATTAATGGGACGCCAAACAAATATAAAGCGCGGGTATCCTGCCCATACTGTGGTCGATGAAGCCGTTAAGGCTTGTGGTAACTCAGTTAATACGAAGTATGCCAAGGGACTAGTAAATGCGGTATTGCGAAAAGTGAGTACTACGGTGAGCCAACCCGGCTATGAGCCTGCGGGCCCGACGGCGAGCAATGAGAGGGGCGGGTATTTGCCGCCATGGTGGATAGCGCAATTAAAAGCCAGCTATCCAAGCCAATGGGAGCAATTATGTATTTATCAGGCACAACATCCGCCACTCAGTTTGCGTATCAACTTAAACAAAATTTCCCGCTCGGCCTATCTTGAGCTATTAGCGCAAGCTGACGTAGCTTACGAAGTAATCCCCCCCATCGGTGGCCATACTTTAGAGGGGGCGCTGCGCTTACAAGTGCCGCGACCTGTGGCAGAAATTCCTGGCTTTACTACTGGCCTAGTTTCTGTTCAGGATGCCGGGGCGCAATTGGCGGCACTCTTATTAAATCTTCAGCCGGGTGATCGGGTATTGGATGCTTGCGCAGCCCCCGGAGGGAAAACAGCGCATTTGCTTGAAATTGCCGAGATTGATTTGCTCAGCCTAGAAATCGACCCGCAACGCATCGGCAAAATTGCTAGCAATATTGCCCGCTTAGGGCTTGCACCCAAATCCCATTTGGTTAAACAGGCAGATGCGGCACTGCTTAGCTGGTGGGATGGGCAATTATTTGATAAAGTTTTATTAGACGCCCCCTGCTCGGCTTCAGGGATTGTGCGACGCCATCCCGATATCCCCTTTCTGCGGCGCGCAAACGACATTGCGCAACTACAGCTTAAACAAAGGGCCCTACTTGGCACAATGTGGCAAGTGCTCAAACCAGGCGGCTTATTGTTATATGTAACTTGCTCACTTTTTCCGGCCGAGGGCGAGGAGCAAGCCAGCTGGTTTGAGGCAAATTATGCTGATGCATTACGATTAGAGTCTGTCGGTCAGCTTCTGCCGGCGCAAACGCACGATGGCTTTTACTATGCTCTATTTAAAAAGAATGGTTCATGACTCGGCGACTTAACAATTTAATTCTGCATTTAGGGATAGCTTTTGCCTTGGTAATGAGCCCAATGGTTCATGCCGAAGGAATTAAAGTCAAGGCCGCAGAAATTGAGCGGGTTGATGCCGATTGGCTATTAAACGCCGTTTTTAATATTGAGCTGTCTCCTGGACTAGAGGATGCTTTACAAAAAGGCCTAGTGCTGACTTTTCAAACTGAATTTGAATTAACTCGCGGCCGTTGGTATTGGTTTGATGAAAGACCTTCGCAAGTGATGCGACAAACCCGGGTTTCTTATCAGCCCCTCACCAAGCAATATCGCATCTCCACAGAGGGCTTTAGTTTCTCGGTGGGAACGATGCGCGAGGCACTGCAGGCTGCGGGCACCATTGGCGGTTGGCGCATTATTGAGCGCGCTAATATTGATTTAGGCAAAACCTATATTGCCGCTTTACGCATGACATTAGATCTAAGTAAGTTACCCAAACCCTTTCAAGTAAACGCTTTAAACAATCGCGACTGGAATGTTTCTAGTGATTGGCTGCGTTTTCCATTCTCGCCCAGCTTTCAGAACGTCATAGCGCAATGATGAACCCCCATCTTCCAGCTAGTTGGAGTGTTGCGCTGGCCACGGAGGGCTGGAAAAGCCGTGCGCTGCGAATAGCCACAACCATCTCTGGCTTTTTGGCTTTGGTGTTATTAATTTTGCTTTCGGTTGCTTCATCCAATACCGCCTTTTTCGATAACAATTTTATTTGGCTCTATGCCGCCAATGTTGTTGTTGGCCTTTCTTTACTGACGATCATTTTGGTGCTGGGCGTAGTCATTGCGGTACGCTGGAAAGAACGCCGTTTTGGTACTCGGCTAGTTGCTAAATTAGCCATGATTTTTGCTTTAGTTGGGGTTGTGCCGGGGTTAATTTTGTATGGCGTTTCTTGGCAGTTTGTATCCCGCAGTATTGAAACCTGGTTCGATGTCAAAGTTGAAGCGGCACTTGGGGCCGCGCTTGAGTTAGGCCGCGCTAGCTTAGATACCTCCTTGCAAGAATTACAAGACGATGGCCGTAATATTGCCGAACAATTGGCGCGGCTGCCAAATAATTCAAGTCCTGCAGAGTTAACGCTTTTATTATCTCGACTACGCGACCAAACAAATACCCAAGAATTGGCTATATTTAATTCCCGGCAGCAGCTAATTGCGGTTGCCGTTTCAGGGAACAATATTCGGGAGACGCCGCCTCCTTCAGAAAGCCTCTTGGCGCAAGCCAATAAATTAAAGGGCACCGGCACTATTGATGAGCGAATTGAATTGGATGGGGCGCAAAGTTATTTTTTGCGTGCAGTGGTGCCAATTAGTCAGGAGCGCGCTGTTTCGGCAGGCAGTGGATTTGGGCTTAGTCCACAACGACCACGAGAAGTTTGGTACTTGCAATTAGTAAAGCAAGTTTCTCCTAGTATCACTAAAAATACCTTGGCAATTCAGTCCGCATATAGCGATTATCAGGAAAAGGCCTTAGGGCGAACCGGCCTACGCAAAATGTACATAGGCACCTTAACCTTAACGCTATTCTTTGCCCTCTTTGTGGCAGTAAGTTTGGCACTCCTATTGGGAGGAGAGTTGGCTAAACCCTTGTTGATGCTCTTACGGGGCACGGAGGCGGTTGCTCAAGGTGATTTATCGCCGAAACCTGAGCTAGATACGGGGGACGAGCTGGGCATATTAACGCGGCAATTTAATATGATGACCAAGCAAATTGCCGATGCCCGTTCTGCGCAAGAGGAATCTAAATCATTTTTACAGTCAATTTTAGACAGCCTCACAGCCGGGGTATGCATCTTTGACCGGCAATATCATTTAGTTTCCAGCAATCCAGGGGCTGATCGCATTTTTGGCACTGACCTAGCACAAAGGCGCGGCCAAAAATTAAGCGCTTTTCCTTTGCTAGAAGAGTTTGAGGCCGCCATTCGAGAAGGCTTTGCAACGATGAATATGGCCATTTCTGGCGAACCAAATCAAACCGAACACAAAAAAACCAGCGCCCCCATTTGGCAGAAACAAATTCAGCTGCATGCAATCAATGAATATGAAAATGAAGTCGGTGTAACACTTTTTGTGCGGGGCACCGAGTTAAGTCATGATTTGCGGATGATCGTTTTTGATGACATTACCGATGTCGTCGCGGCACAGCGCTCAATTGCCTGGGGAGAGGTGGCGCGAAGGCTGGCACACGAAATAAAAAATCCTTTAACCCCAATTCAATTGTCTGCTGAACGCTTGCAACAAAAATTAACGGGCGCAGTAACACCCGAGTTAGAAGAGATGATGAAGCGCAATACCACGACGATTATTGGCCAAGTGCAGGCAATGAAGCAAATGGTCAACGAATTTCGCGATTTTGCAAAAACACCATTGCCTCAATTACGCCCTGTTTCGCTTAATGCCCTGATTAAAGAAATTCTGGGCTTATACGAAGGTAGTCCAATGGAGGTTCAGCTAGACCCAAATTGCCCAGATATTCTTGGCGATCCCACACAACTAAGGCAGGTAATACATAACTTATTGCAGAATGCGCAAGACGCTACTCTCGAAGGCAAAGATCAGGGTGCTTTAGTTACCGTAAAGACTAGCGTGGTTCCATACGGGGCTGGGGTTGGCCCTGCGCAGAATGCAGTTCGGCTCACAATAAGTGACTCAGGATGTGGATTTCCAGCTAAGATATTGGCAAGGGCGTTCGAGCCCTACGTTACAACCAAGAGTAAGGGAACCGGATTGGGCTTAGCAGTAGTAAAAAAAATCATGGATGACCATGGCGCCAAAATTGAAATTCAAAATCGCTTACAAGGCGAGCTGGTAATTGGCGCTAAAGTTGCGATTGTATTTATGAACCTTGCAAAAGAACCCGCATAAGATGGCAAATATTTTAGTTGTTGATGATGAGATGGGAATCCGTGAATTGCTTAATGAAATATTGAGCGATGAAGGCCATACTGTTTATTCAGCAGAAAGCGCCATTCAGGCACGAACTATTCGTGAGCAAATGCGCCCCGACTTGGTCTTGCTCGATATTTGGATGCCCGATACCGATGGGATTACTTTACTTAAAGAGTGGTCGAAGAGCGGGCAGCTGACTATGCCAGTAGTGATGATGTCTGGCCATGCCACGATCGATACCGCCGTTGAAGCAACCCGCATTGGCGCAATGAATTTTTTAGAAAAGCCGATTGCTTTACAAAAATTATTGAAGACAGTAAATAAGGCTTTAGAAAAATCGCTGAAAGCACCCGATCCGGAAGATGTCATTACTGTAAATGGCGCATATTCACCGGGCCAAGCTAAAACAGGTGCAGCGCATGAAGCTGCGGCAATTGCCAAGGGCGGTCAGTCTGAGGTTGAGTTAATTAGCGGTATTGCGAAAAGCTACTTTGATTTACCCTTGCGCGAGGCTAGAGACTTATTTGAAAAAGCCTACTTTGAAAATCAAATGCAAATTATGGGCGGCAGCATGACCAAAATTTCTGAATTTACTGGGCTTGAGCGTACCCATCTTTACCGCAAACTCAAGGCCCTAGGTATAGATACCTCAAGAAACAAGGGTAATTAGTTAATTGTTCTTGGTCTTGCCGGTAGCCTAGTTGGCAGTATTTCCCCGGCCCGCTTGAAAACATCACAACTTAGCTTATAGCGCCCTTAAAAATAGCCGCAATAGATACGTTTTATTCACTTAAAAACACTTCCGCTACAATCTACTGTCTTAAATGGCCTGGTAGCTCAGTCGGTAGAGCAGAGGACTGAAAATCCTTGTGTCGGTGGTTCGATTCCGCCCCGGGCCACCAAGATTTAAATAATGCCCTGCTTCGTGCGGGGCATTTTCTTTTGATCGAGCGGACTTGCTTCTTCCAATTAATATATGTACAATGTACATATGACTTCATTGCGATTTGAATGGGAGCCTCGAAAAGCTTCAGCTAATCTAAAAAAGCACGGCGTTTCATTTGAAGAAGCAAAATCGGTGTTTTATGATGAAAGTGCTAAGTTAATTTCCGATCCCGATCATTCGGAGGATGAAGACAGATTTATCTTGCTGGGAGTGAGCCATTCTCTTCGTGTGATTTTGGTTTGCCATTGTTATCGAAGCGAGGGTAATGTCGTTCGTATTATTTCGGCTCGTAAGGCAACTCCTAAAGAGTCAAAAGCTTATTAAAGGTGACGAAGATGCGTAAAGAATATGATTTCTCAAAAGCTCGTAAAAACCCATATGCTTCCATGCTCAAGAAGCCTATAACCATTAGATTGGATGAGGATTCAGTGAGCTACTTCAAATCTGTATCAGAAGAGGTGGGCATTCCTTATCAAAGCCTCATTAATCTCTATTTGAGAGATTGCGCCGCTTCGCATAAGAAATTGAACCTTAGCTGGAAGTAGTCTAGAGGTAGGATGAGAATCTCCTGAGGCCCTGGTCGATTCCACCCGGGGCCACCAAGAATCTCAATAGCCCACTTGTTGGGCTATTTTCTTTTTAATTCTTTTCAGAAACTACTCTTTTATAGACCCGTTTGTTTTTGCTAATTGGATCAGAATAAATCATGCCATCCTCGGAGAAGAGCCAGAATCTTTCACCGTTAATGGCTTTAATATCTTTACCCATATTGACAAGATCAAATGCCCGCATTTTTGGCAAGACCATATCTGGAGAGCCAGCCTCTTGTAGCTTGACATCAGAAACCCCATTGGTCCTGTTCGCAACCGCGTAGGCGCTATAGCCGTAGGAAAAGGTCGTAGGCGTGATCTTATATGCCCCAATACCTGAAAAGCTTACTTGATCGCCCCCAACTGCCTTATTGGCAATCCAAGTAACGATGCCATCCTTAATGATGAACCTTGCCGAGACTGCGGGCGGGGAAAGCTGTGTATCCCCATCTACCCATTCCACTAGGTTGTATGAACCTTCAATAAGTGATTTAATTTTTTCTATATTTGGGACAGATTGAGCAAAAGATAGCGAGGCTATTAAAGTTAACACCGCAGTTAATATGATTTTTTGAAAATGACGCATTTGAGCCCCCAAGTGGATTATCGAAAATGGATTTTTGTAGATATTAACAAGGATCGGCATCCTAGGCCTTGGTCGATTCCGCCCCGGGCCACCAAGACACACCAAAACCATCTGGGTGGTTTTTTATATGTGGGGCGCAAAGTTATTTTTTGCGTACAGTGATGCTATTTAAAAAGACGCAGTAAGTTCACATCTTTGCGTTAGTCCATGGGGTTTAAACCGCCACCACTTTATTTGATCTAAATCATGTAAGTAGATCATTATTATTTTTTATATCCGTATGACAACACTTATTGAGTGCATACTAAAAAAGTGAGATATGTGGAGTAAGGCAGCATGCAGAAAAAAATAGTTTTAGTTTTGGCATTACTCAGTTTAATTGGGGTATCCGTTGCAGCAAGCCCGCAAGATTTATTAAAGGGATATGAATCTCAGTCTGGCAAAGCATCTCAGGCGCGCGGCGAACAATTATTTAATGCGAAGCACGGCAAAGAGTGGAGTTGTGCTTCTTGTCATGAAACCCCTCCCAATCACGATACCAAGCATATCGTTACAGGCAAACTTATTAAGTCTTTATCGCCCAATAGCAACCCCGATAGATTTACTGATCAAGCTAAGGTTGAAAAGTGGTTTAAGCGCAATTGTAATGATGTACTCGGTCGTGAGTGTGTCGCCCAAGAAAAAGCCGATGTGCTCTCTTGGTTATTAACAGTTAAATAGGGCGCTTATGAAAACTTACTTTCTGCTGTCATTATTAGCCTTATTAGCAATGCCAGCTTCTGCCGCACGCATGGCAATGCCAGCTGATGCGCCTAAGTCATATGAGGCAGAGTGTGCCAGTTGTCACATGGCATATCCGCCCGGATTATTGAGTCAGAAGAATTGGCAAAATATCATGTCGGGCCTCGATAAGCACTTTGGCACAGACGCAAGTCTTGACGCAAAAACACAAACTGAAATTACTCAGTGGCTTATGAAAAATGCCGCTACAAGGGAAAAGTATGCGGCTTTTGCACCAGAGAATCGCATTACTAAAACTGCTTGGTTTATGCGTAAGCATGATGAAATACGGGCCGAGGTTTGGAAAAGAGCTGGGGTCAAGAGTCCAGCTAATTGCGCTGCTTGCCATACGGATGCCGTTAAAGGTATTTTTAATGAAGACAATATTCGGATACCAGCAAAATGATTGCTGCTAAGCAGAAACAAACAGTTCTAGTTTGGGATTTTCCTGTCCGAGTTTTTCATTGGCTATTGGTGGTTTCATTTGCGGGCGCTTGGCTTACTTCTGAAAGTGAAGCTCAGCAAATGTTTCACTATGCATTTGGGTACTCCGCTTGCGCCTTAGTACTATTTAGAATCATTTGGGGAATAGTCGGCACTAGGTATGCTCGCTTTACTCAGTTTATTAAAGGCCCTGTAGAAACGATTCATCACATCAAATCGCTATTAACAGGAAAACAACATGCTGGGCTTGGACACAATCCCGCAGGCGCCTTGGCCATGATTTCATTAATGATCTTGATCCTACTTATTAGCTTAACCGGCTATTGGAGCATCAAAGAGTTTCTTGGGGACTTCATGAGCGGGGCGCATGAAGCAATTGCCAATCTAACAATAATTGTAGTTGTGATTCATATAGCCGCCGCAATCATCATGAGCTTTTTACAAAAAGAAAATTTAGTGCGGTCTATGGTTACTGGAAATAAACAAGGCATGCCAGAGCAAGCAATTCGGTATCCTATGTATTCGGTTGGCGCAGGTTTAGCTGTCGTCTGGGCATATTGTTTTTACCTCGTAGTCAGCGGTGCTTTGCCTGTATTAACTCAATAATTATTATTGTTTTAGGGACTTATTGATGAAAGTTCACTTCACCCGATTTTTAATTATTGCCTTGGCTTTTTCCACGTCTGTTTTTGCCAAAGAAAAAAATGCTAGTGGCGCACATATTTATAAAGAGGTCTGTGCAGCTTGCCATAATTCAGGAGTCGCAAACGCACCAAAAATAGGCGATCAAATTGCTTGGAAAAAATTAATTGGCGAGGGGCAGATCATTATTACTGCACATGGATATGTAGGTGTGAGAGCAATGCCGCCAAGAGGCGGCAAGGAAGGGCTATCAGTTGAACAATTTGCTGAAGCATTAACTTACATGGTGAATAAATCAGGAGGTGATTGGCTCTCGCCAAATAAATCTATGCTTGAAGAAATCACCAGAGAAATTGCTAGGCGCCAAAAGAATCAATAAAAAATCTTTGTATCAGCAGTTCAATTCCGCCCGCGCCTCAAAAACGCCTTTCAGCAATTTTTCTTATAAGGACTAGAATGACCAATGCTGTCTTATTTGTAGAGGCAAACTCATAAAGACTCGGCTAATGACAGAAAGCTACCCTTTATGTTTAGATGAAGCCTGTGGGGTGATGAATCAATATTTTGAGCAGATGATCATCTCTAAACCCAATCAATATATGTGGTCTTATAACCGCTATAAAAGACCACATGGCGCAGAAATTGCGCCAATTATTTGAGATTCCCTAGGCCTGCTTGGATTTGTGTCGGCTCACCCAATACCAATAATGCGCTGCCCATGCAGGCTTTTTCTTTTGGCGGTATCTTTTGGAGTAAATTAAGCACTAGTTAATGTGTCCATTGAATCGACTCTATTTCAGCGCCCTAAATGCTAAAGCCAATCAAAATCCTTATTGCTGTTTTTATTTTTATCTCTTCCTGCGCAATTCCGGGCGTAGTAATGGCAATCGAGATTGGTCAAACATTGCCGTTAGAAAAGATTCAAACCCTAGATGGCGCTTATTTTGAAATCCCCAAAAATAATACAAAAAATACCCTCATTCAATTATGGGCATCATGGTGTCCATTTTGTAAGCGCCAAAATACCTACCTAGAAAAATTCTCGAAGCAAATCTCTCCTGGATCAATGAATGTCCTAACTATTTCTATTGATAAAACGCCGGCCATTGCCAAAGAATATATGCGACAAAACCAATATACTTTTCCAGCCGCAATGATGACGGCTGAGCTCAATCAAGCAATTGGCAAAATTCGTGGAATACCCGTACTGCTGATTCTCGACTCAAAAAATAAACTGATTTATAAAGAAGTTGGTGAGGTTTTTGAAGAAGATTATGCAGAATTAATTAAATACGCTAGATGACTTTCATGATACTTAAAGTACTTTCTTAAGCGTCCAGGCACTTGGGTGCTGTACGAAGCCAAGCGGCCCATAGTATTCCCTTGCTTTAGGTGCAGCCAGTAGAACTAACATACATCCAGGCTCTAGATTTAATTTCGTATCTTCGATGAGCCCTTTCCCTATGCCCATTCTTTGGTACTGAACATCTACCGCTAAGTCAGATAAATAGGCAACATAGGAGAAATCGGTTAATGAGCGGGCAATACCAACGAGCTTATCCCCATCCCATGCGGAGATGATTAAATTAGCATGCTTGAGCATATTCTCAAATGCCTGATGATTATGAATCGGGCGCCTTTCACTAAGTGTCGACCGAATATAAAGATCAATCGCTTCCTTAACAGAAATTTGGCTTGTACAGGAATAAGTAATATTCATTTGTTAAGATTTAAGATTAATTATGCCCTGGTGAAATTGGTGTTTTTACGAACGCATTTTAATTGCGGGTAGTTTACGGTTAGCCACTTTTTATCAGGGGGCCAGAATTAAATAATCTCTATGCCAGCCACAATAGCTTTCCTATAGTAAAGTAGGCAATCACCCTGAAATTGATCCACCCAGCAATTTTTATTACTAACTTAAAGAAAGCATATTTATGTCACATGTTGGCCATATTTCACTAAAATCAAAGCCGGGCTCCTTCAAAAAGGTCTGTGATCGCTATCATCAATTTGCCGAACAAGTCATGGCACATCACCCCGACCTACACGATGTCATTATTGTTGGTAATCAAGCACAAAATAATATTGAAGGCTTTGGTATTTGGGAAAATGCAGCCGATGCAGCTTCCCTGGAAGATACTGCAGACTTTGCCGCTTTCTTAAATGATATTCAGGGAGATCTAGCTGAACCCATTCAAAGAAATGACTTATTGGTCTTTTATCGCATGAATCCAAAGGCGTAATTTTCGTTTAAATTTGGCATGACTAACTACAATCAGCTTCCCGCAGATCTGCCCATTCCTCAGGATGATGGTGCAACGAATCACCTAAAAGGAATGCGGCTTCCGGCGGTCTCATTAAGCGCTACGAATGGCGAGACGATTACGCTAAGTGAGGTTGGAGGCAAGTTAGTCATCTATTGTTATCCAATGACGGGGCAACCCAATATAGCCCTGCCCGATGGCTGGGATCAAATTCCCGGCGCCAGGGGATGCACCCCCCAGAGTTGTTCATTTAGGGATCATTACCAAGAACTTCAGGCACTGAACGCAGCGGTGCTGGGCCTTAGCGTACAAACGACGGAATATCAAAAAGAAATGGCCGAGCGCTTGCACCTCCCTTTTCCCATTGTGAGCGATGTGAATTATCAATTTCAAAAAGCATTAAATATGCCCACCTTTGTTGCTGCGGGGGTAATTTTATTAAAGCGAGTAACGCTTATTGTCAATAATGGCGTAATTGAAGCCGTGCACTACCCCATATTTCCAAGTGATAGCGATCCAGCTTGGGTCATTAATTATTTAAAGCAAAAAATTGAATAATGCACATTCATGAGTTGACTACGCCTGCGGCATTAGTAGATACAACACGCATGATGCGCAATATTCAAACTATGCAGCAACGCATGAATCATTTAGGCGTTGCCTTTAGGCCGCATGTAAAAACAACGAAATGTATTGCTATTGCTCAGGCACAACTTGCTGCTGGGGCCAAAGGGATTACCGTCTCCACGCTTAAAGAAGCGGAGCAATTTTTTGCTGCTGGTATCAATGATATTTTGTATGCAGTAGGCATGGTTGCGCCAAAACTAAACCAAGCAGCTGCATTAATACAACGGGGATGTGACTTAAAAATTATTGCCGATAGTGTTGAATCGGCATCTGCCATCATGGCTTACTCTGCGGCACATAAACTGTCCTTTGAAGTTTGGATTGAAATTGATACGGACGGTCATCGCTCAGGCGTGAAGCCCGAGAGCGAAGAATTAATTACTATTGGCCACATTTTGAATCGGCATAAAAAAACCTTAGGCGGAGTAATGACCCATGCTGGCTCAAGTTATGACCTCAATACCCCGGCTGCACTACAAATGTTGGCTGAACAAGAGCGCCGCCTTTGTGTGCTGGCAGCAAGCCGACTGCGCGCTGCTGGCCTACCATGCCCCAATGTCAGCGTAGGCTCAACCCCCACTGCGCTATCAGCACAGCAGCTCGAAGGCGTAACTGAAGTAAGGGCAGGAGTATATGTTTTTTATGATTTAGTAATGTCAAACGTGGGAGTATGTTCTGTAAACGATATTGCGCTCAGTGTTTTAACTACCGTGATTGGCCACCAAGTAGATAAAGGGTGGGCAATTGTAGACGCAGGATGGATGGCAATGAGCCGCGATCGCGGCACACAAAAACAATTAACTGATTATGGATATGGGCAAGTTTGCGATGCAAGTGGCAGCGTAATCGAGGGCTACCAGCTCATCGCCGCAAATCAGGAGCACGGCATCTTAAGTCAAGTTAAGCCAGATAACGATCAAGTCATAACTGCCCACTTTCCTGTGGGTACACAATTACGCATTTTGCCTAATCATGCTTGTGCAACTGGAGCCCAATTTCCTACCTACCATCCCATTAATGATCAGCAGATCATTGGCCCCGCATGGGATCGTTTTTATGGCTGGTAATTGCTGATGTCAAAAATGAAGTACTACAATCCGCAGACAATGGCCCCTCCCGGAGGGCACTACCGCCATGTTGTGGTTGCCAATGGGATGGCCTTTATTTCTGGGCAACTACCGATTACAGCAGCAGGTCAGCAATTGAATTCCGCTAGCTTTGAAGATCAAGCGAAGCAAGTCTTGATTAACTTACAAGCTGCATTAGAGGCGGCTAATTCAAGTATCGAGAACTTAGTACAGGTACGCGTTTACATTACTAATATTAATTATTGGCCGCTTTTCAATACTATCTATGCTCAATGGGCTGACACCGCACTGCCAGCACGAGCCGTAGTTCCCGTACCCGAGTTGCACCATGGATTTTTGATTGAGATCGAGGCTTTAGCCTTGGTTTAATAACGTCTTTAGCCCAAATAAAGCTAGCAGCTGTAATAATGACAGAAAAATCGACGCGACTAGATTAGTGAATCCTCAAACCCACCCACTATTTTTTCAAGCCATCATGGCATTGGAAAATGGCAACCTCATTGGTGCGGAATCCTTATTGCAGCAATGCATTCGCTCGCAACCTAAAAATAGCGCCGCATTTCATTTGATGGGGGTGGTGTGTGGTTTAGCAAAAAGACATACTGAAGCAATTCAATATTTTAAAAAAGCTGTGAAAATTGCGCCTAACGATAGTGAGCTACATTACAACTTAGCCAAAGCCCTATCAGACTCTCAGCAGGAGCGCGAAGCAGTACAGCATCACCTTAAAGCAACTCAATTAGCGCCCGATAACGTGAATGCTTGGGTAAATTATGGAAAATGCCTCGATCATTTGGGTAATAGTGCCGATGCATTAGCCTGCTACGACAAAGCAATAGCGCTTGAGCCCAATTTTATTCAGCCTTGGTTTAATAAAGGGAAAACATTAAGTGAATTAGGGCAATATCAAGGCGCGTTAGCCGCCTATAGCCAAGCATACAAAATAAAGCCACAAGAAAATTTCTTACTCGGAATACTGCTACACCACAAAATGCTTATTTGCGAATGGGCAGGATTAGACGAGCTATACAACGAAATTCATCTGGGGCTCCTTGCGGGTAATAAGGTAGCTGAACCATTTGGACTCATGGCCTTTTCAGAATCAGAACGCGATTTGCAGTTATGCGCCGAAATATTCGCTGCTGATTTTTATCCTAGACA
>Ga0194047_10001390_pt1 | contig 14848 bp, 16 predicted proteins | sample JunL225m_MetaG_2_FD_160070 | JGI IMG/M metagenome (GOLD analysis project Ga0194047, IMG submission 160070) | Anoxic zone freshwater microbial communities from boreal shield lake in IISD Experimental Lakes Area, Ontario, Canada - Jun2016-L221-5m | ecosystem: Environmental > Aquatic > Freshwater...
CCTTAGCGGTGACTACTTTGTTTTGGGGTGCGGGCGCTACCTTGCAATTTATTGTGATTAAGTGGGCGCAAGTTGCACTAAATATGAACCTTTCGCAAGGTGCGATTCTGCAAGCGATTTCAGCAGTGGGAGTTGCTGGAGGTGCGATGTGGGCGGCATGGCGTATACCGCTTCGTGACTCTTTACGAGTTCTGCCTTACGGAGTTGCGATGGGTTTTGTAGTCTGTATTTTGGCAGTCTACAACTCTGACATGCTGCCAGACATCACCATCATAACAATCGGTGGCCTAAAAGTTTCCCTAAATTTACTCCCCGCTTATTTTCTATTGATACTAGTTGGGTGGCTCGCTGGATATTTTGTTGTTCCAATGAACGCCCTTTTGCAGCATCGCGGTCATGTCCTCATGTCTGCTGGTCATTCGATTGCAGTACAAAACTTTAATGAAAATATTTCTGTTTTGACAATGCTGCTGGTGTACTCGCTATTAATTTGGCTTGATGCCCCAATCCAGTTTGTCATTATTGGATTTGGCCTCGCTGTTAGTGCAATTATGTGGCTAGTGATTAGGCGTCACGCTCGGAACCAAGCAGAATATGACTCTATGCACCTCATCGGTGAACATAAACACTAATTATATTGTTGTTTTAATTGCTGAGAAGTACTGATTTCGCTAGCAAGAGATCTTGCCACAGAAGTGCTTTATCTTTAGATTTTTCCAAAAAATGATTTAACTCAAAAGACGCTAGAACTGGAATCTCTTCATTACCTTCACTATTCATCGCTAAAACTGTTTCACGCAATTGCAGTAATGGGTCACGCTCACCCGTTATTTTTTGAACAGCGGAAGATCCAAACGCGATAGCGACAACGGGAATATCTTCAGAAGGCGCTTGCAGCACATTCAGTTTGTCGGAAGGCTTTAGCCAAGTCCACTCAGCTGAACTCAAACCTAAAATACGTACCATGTTTTGAAATAGAATCTGTGTATCGTCTTTGGGTTGATCTCCAAAAAACCACCAATGCCAGCGTGGTGCTGCGTTAATGCTTTGAGATTTTTGTTGGCTATCAGGTGACTCTATGGCAACACTTATAAGCTCACTCGATTCGGCAGGGTCGCGTGATAACCATTCAGTAATGCCCATTTCTTTTAAGAAGATCGAGTGCATATTGCTCATGCTACTAGCTTAATCGATTTAGCCATGACGAGTGCATCCTCTCGAGCACCCGACTGTCCATCTGCAGGATAATAGTTTTTTCGAATCCCGATTTGCTCGTAGCCCAAGCCTTGATAAAGAATAAATGCGCCAGTATTGGATGGGCGTACCTCTAGCAATATTCTGGGTATCTTTTGTTGTGCAGCTACTCCCTCAATTGCCCCCATCATCCTAGTAGCAAGACCTAATTTTCTGAGTTTTGGTGAGACCGTTATATTGAGCAAGTGCAATTCATCAATCGCCGGAAAGAGAATGCAATAAGCCCAGAGAACGGCTGGATCTAAGAAGGATCCCTTGATTGACTGTTCAACTTGAGGTCGGATGCAATAGGCCCAATGACCAGCCGCTAAGGAATCCTCGAAGTTGCCCTTGGTCCACGGGTGAATATGCGAAACTGACTCAATCGCCAAAACCGCATCTAAGTCTGCAGTTTGCATAGGCAAAAAAGATAATTCCGAAACGCCTTCTGTTGGCATGCTCTCGTTCTTAGACACTAGCGCTTAGATCCAAACTCTAAATTCTCAAGGCGTTCTCTAGAGGTAAAGGCGACTTTATTTCGGATATACAGCGGTTCAAGTAAATGAACATCAATTTGATGATGCTCTGCCCATTGTAATTTTGCACAGTACAAAATGCCAAGAGCAGATACGCCAATTTCGGGATCTAAATGAGATTTAGGTAAAACTAGATTGTCCTTGGAAAATAAGCGATCGCCATATTCTTTAAGTGCATTACCAGCAATGTATTCAATACCTTCGAGTTCAAGAGCTTCTGGCTTAGACAGTTGGATTGGCCCGATTCGAATTGGCAATGCATTATTGGTTACTTGGTATTGAGCCCAATAAATCTCATCCATACGCGCATCTATAGCTATCACGATCTGCTTTGGTCTAGCTGATATAAAGTGCTCTTCATGAATCAGCTGTGCAGCTATTGCATCAAGGGAGGCAACTGGAATAACAGGAATGCTCGTTGCAATAGCCAGCCCCTGAACTGCTGCAACCCCCAAACGAACCCCTGTAAAAGCGCCCGGTCCGACTCCAACAGCTATCATGTCAAGGTCTTGAATGGAGGTTCTAGCTTGGTCTAACAATTGAGTCACCCAAGGCAGCAGGATTTGACTAGCTCCAGCCGAAACAGGCTCATGCTTTAAGAGTGGTGGTTCATCACCCAAAGATAAAGCCACCGAACACCATGCAGAGGATGTGTCGATGGCTAATATACGCGTCAAGTCAGACTCTTTAACATTAATTGCAATGACTTATTATGAACTCAATCCAGCAATCACCTCTGCAGGTGCCTGAACCAATTCTATGAGGACGCCTTGACCACTAATAGGAAATTCATCATTGCCCTTTGGATGAACAAAGGCGATGTCATGACCCCCTGCGCCACTGCGTATACCGCCAGGGGCAAAACGTAGACCATTGGCAGAGAGCCATTCAACCGCTTTAGGTAAATCATCTACCCACAAACCAATGTGATTTAGGGGCGTCTGATGAACAGCAGGTTTCTTATCAATATCTAAAGGCTGCATCAGATCAAGCTCTATCTCATGCACACCCGCCCCAATTGCACAGATATCTTCGTCGACATTTTCCCGCTCAGAAATAAAAGTACTCTTAAATTGAAAGCCCAACATATCAATCCAGAGTTTCTTAAGCTGATTCTTATCCTGACCGCCAATCGCAATTTGCTGAATTCCAAGAATTTTGAATGGTTTTTTTGTTACCGTCATTATTCTTCCCTATTTAAATCGGATAATTAATTGCTCTACCGCCAAGCTATCGCCTTCTTTGGCACAAATTTCAGCTACAACACCATCTTGTATTGCAGATAGCGTGTTTTCCATTTTCATAGCTTCAATAGTTGCGAGTTTTTGCCCTGCAGAGACCGCTTCACCTACTGTTACGCCTATCTTGGTTAATAAACCAGGCATCGGTGACATTATCATTTTAGAGGTATCTGGTGGAAGCTTGATTGGCATACGGCGTTGCAACTCAGCACCCAAGGGACTCAGTACCATGCATTCGAAGTGAACCCCATCGATTATCAATACATACCTAACCCCACGGCGCTCAACTTGTGCTGTAATTTTATGAATACCGTTAACAGTGGCATTCAAGCAGATTTGGCCTGGACGCCAATCGCTCACAATGTCGTAACGGCTTACTCCATCAGCCTCATCTATGTAAACGGAATAGATACCATCTTTGGGCTCGACACGAATCGGCACCTCATATGGATCATGCATAGATCCTGTTTTTTTACCCGTGACAACAACAAACTTCTTCGCGATGATCATTTCGTGACCAGCTAACTGGCCATCAATCATCTTGATATATTCAAGATATCGGTAGCGCATAAATGCTGCCAAAGCTGCTAATCGCTTAGGGTCAGCTGGCTGTACAGAGTCTTTTTTGAAGCCTTCTGGATATTCCTCAGCAATAAACCCAGTTGTGAAGTCGCCATTAACAAATCGAGGATGTTGCAATAAGGCCGCTTGAAAAGGGATATTTGAATGAATACCTCGAATCACAAACTCATTTAAGGCCGCACGCATTTTCTCAATTGCCTCAGAGCGATCTTTCCCATGCACAATTAATTTTGCAATCATGGAGTCGTAGTACATCGGAATTTCGCCACCCTCATACACACCGGTATCTACACGTACACCATTAATCGACTCTGGTGGACGATATTTAACCAAGCGACCTGTCGATGGCAAAAAATGACGAAATGGATCGTCGGCATTAATCCGACATTCTATTGACCAGCCATCAAGCTTGATATCTTCTTGCTTGAATGCCAACTTTTCCCCCGCAGCAATACGAATCATCTGCTCAACTAAATCTAGTCCAGTAATGCTCTCAGTCACTGGATGCTCCACTTGCAAACGGGTATTCATCTCAAGAAAGTAAAAAGACTTATCCTTACCAACTACAAATTCAACGGTACCAGCCGACTGATAATTCACCGCCTTAGCTAAGGCAACAGCTTGTTCGCCCATTGCTTTGCGGGTTACTGGATCGATAAAGGGTGATGGTGCCTCTTCAATTACCTTCTGATGTCGACGCTGAATCGAGCAATCACGTTCATTGAGATACACCACATTGCCATATGCATCACCTAAAACCTGAATTTCAATATGGCGTGGGCCCTCTACAAATTTCTCAATAAATATTCGGTCATCACCAAAGCTATTCATAGCTTCAGTTTTGCAAGCAGCAAATCCTTCAGTAGCTTCTTGGTCAGTAAAAGCCACCCGCAAACCTTTACCGCCACCACCAGCAGAAGCTTTAATCATCACAGGATAGCCAATGCCCTGAGCGATCTTCAGGGCTTCTTCGCTAGTCGCAATCGTTTCATTATGACCAGGGATGGTATTTACTTTGGCTACTATAGCCAATTTCTTTGATGCAATTTTGTCACCCATTGCGGCAATGGATTGAAATTTTGGTCCAATGAAAACAATGCCCTCTTCTTCGCACCGTTTAGCAAATTGCTCATTTTCTGATAAAAAACCGTATCCAGGATGAACAGCTTCAGCACCAGTGTCTTTGCAGGCCTGAATAATACGATCTATTACTAAGTAAGATTCGCGTGAGGGGGCAGGTCCAATACATACAGCTTCATCAGCCATTTGAACATGACGCGCCTCTTTATCAGCCTCTGAATAAACAGCCACTGTTTTAATACCCATCTGCTTAGCAGTTTTCATCACACGACAAGCAATCTCACCGCGATTGGCAATCAATATTTTCTTAAACATTTTCGTAGTCATCATTTGTCTGCGCCTTACAGGGGGATATTGCCGTGTTTACGCGCAGGATTCTTCAATTCTTTATCTTTTAGCATTGCTAAAGAACGAGCAATACGTTTACGGGTTTCATGAGGAAGAATTACGTCATCAATATAACCACGGCGACCCGCAACAAATGGATTGGCAAACTTCGCTTTATATTCTGCTTCGCGAGCAGCAATTTTTAAAGGATCTGATTTTTCTTCGCGGAAGATAATTTCTACTGCACCTTTGGGACCCATCACAGCAATCTCAGCAGATGGCCAGGCAAAATTAACATCTCCTCGTAAATGTTTGGAGGCCATCACGTCATAAGCCCCACCGTAAGCTTTACGGGTAATTAAAGTTACTTTAGGAACCGTACAGTCTGCATAGGCATAAAGTAATTTCGCACCATGCTTAATAATGCCGCCATATTCTTGAGCAGTGCCTGGCATAAAGCCTGGAACATCTACCAAAGTAACTACCGGAATATTGAAAGCATCGCAGAAACGCACAAAACGCGCCGCTTTAATAGAGGCCTTAATGTCTAAGCATCCCGCCAGAACCAAAGGCTGATTTGCAACAATGCCAATGGAGCGCCCTTCCATCCGAGCAAATCCAATAATAATATTTTTGGCATAGTCGGGTTGTAATTCAAAAAATTCACCATCATCGGCAATCTTTCCAATCAACTCTTTCATGTCATAAGGTTGATTTGGATTGGAGGGCACTAGAGTATCTAAAGAGAAGTCTGGCTCTTCAGAACGATTTGCGCCTTTAATCAGCGGAGGTTTTTCGCGATTAGATAAAGGTAAGTAATTGAAAAAACGCCTTAACATCATGATCGCATCAACATCATTTTCAAATGCGAGATCACAGACACCAGAAATAGTTGAGTGAGTTATGGCGCCACCGAGCTCTTCTGCAGTTACATCCTCATGCGTTACTGTCTTAACTACTTCAGGGCCGGTTACGAACATATAAGAGCTATCTTTCACCATAAAGATGAAATCAGTCAGTGCGGGAGAATAAACTGCACCTCCAGCCGATGGGCCCATGATCAAAGAAATCTGTGGAATCACGCCAGAGGCAGTGACATTTCGCTGGAAAATTTCAGCATATCCACCCAAAGAGGCAACACCCTCTTGAATACGCGCACCACCTGAATCATTCAGGCCAATGACTGGTGCGCCCACTTTAAGTGCTTGATCCATGATCTTGCAAATCTTTTCGGCATGGGCTTCTGATAAGGAGCCGCCTAGTACAGTGAAGTCCTGTGAAAATACAAACACTAGACGTCCATTAATCATTCCATAACCAGTAACAACACCATCGCCTGGAACGGTTTGATCTGCCATACCAAAATCATGGCAACGGTGCTCTACAAACATATCCCATTCTTCAAAGGTGCCAGCATCAAGCAAGAGCTCGATTCGTTCACGAGCAGTCAACTTTCCTTTGGAATGCTGTGCCTGTATTCGCTTCTGTCCGCCTCCCAATCGAGCCAGCTCACGCTTGGCTTCCAGCTGTTGAATAATTTCCTTCATTTCTACTCCTTAGAAAAATTCATGACCCATGGCCTCCAGGAGACGTCGTGCGGCTACTGAGGAAGCTATGGTTCCTTGATTCACTTGGGCGCTCAAGCCTGGTAAAAGTACTTGTACCGCTGCATTGTTGCGAAATGCACTTTTTAATCCAGCTTCAATTCGATCCCACATCCATGCACCAGCCTGCTGCTTGCGGCGCGCATCAAATTTGCCATTGGCCTTCTGTAGTTTTTGAAAATGCAGAACTTTTTCCCATAACTCAGGCACACCCCTGCCATCAAGCGCACTTAAGGTCATCACTGTGGGATGCCAAAACTCTTGATCATGCGATGCATGGTCAGGATTGCCTTGAAAACCTAACAATCGCAATGAACTAGTTATAAATAATTGCGCTCGCATTGCTGCATCTGGATCAATATCGACCTTGTTAATCACGATTAAATCCGCGATTTCCATCACGCCTTTTTTGATAGCTTGCAAATCATCGCCGGCATTAGGCAATTGGAGCAATACAAACATATCGGTCATGCCAGAGACTGCAATTTCACTCTGTCCAACACCAACTGTTTCGACAATCACCACATCAAAACCAGCAGCCTCAGCCACCAACATTGCCTCACGGGTTTTTTCGGCCACCCCACCCAAATTCAGAGATGAAGGACTTGGCCGAATAAAGGCGCTATCTAAAACAGATAGGCGCTCCATGCGCGTCTTATCCCCTAGAATGGATCCACCAGACAAGCTGGATGAGGGATCGATGGCTAACACTGCAACCCGATGACCTTTCTCAATCAGAGAAAGGCCTAATGTTTCAATTAAGGTAGATTTACCAACTCCAGGAACACCAGAAATCCCAATACGAAAGGATTTACCTGTTTTGGGGAGCAAGGTATTTAGGACATCATCTGCACGTTTGCGATGATCCATGCGCGTGGATTCAAGCAAAGTAATTATTTTTGCAAGGGCGCGACGCTGCATGAGCGAGGGCGGTCCAATGAGATCATTGATCAAAGTCTGATCAGTAGCAGTAAGCATGCTTCCTAGTCCGTCTTAGTTAGGTTTTGCGGATTTACGAATTTGCTCCAAGACATCTTTCGCAGAAGCAGGAATAGGTGTTCCAGGACCATAAATACCCTTGACACCTGATTCATAAAGGAATTCATAATCTTGCCTTGGAATAACGCCACCTACGAATACGATGATGTCATCAGAACCCTGCTTCTTCAATTCATTAATAATCGCTGGGACTAGCGTTTTGTGACCAGCCGCTAAGGTTGAAATGCCTAGCGCATGCACGTCATTTTCAATTGCTTGACGAGCACACTCCTCTGGAGTTTGAAATAATGGGCCAATATCAACGTCAAAACCCAAATCGGCAAATGCAGTAGCAACCACTTTTGCGCCACGATCATGACCATCTTGCCCCAATTTAGCAATCATCACGCGAGGGCGACGTCCAAAGTCTTTTGCGAAATCCGCAATTTCAACTTTTAGTTTTTCCCAGCCTTCAGCAGAATCATAAGCAGCAGCGTACACACCAGTCACCTTTTGAGTATCGGCGCGATGGCGCCCGTAAACTTTTTCTAATGCATCAGAAACCTCTCCCACGGTAGCACGCAAGCGAATGGCCTTGACTGATAACTCTAGTAAATTGCCAGTCTTGTCTTCTGCGGCTTTGGTTAATGCCTCTAATGCAGCCTCTACTTTTTGGGTATCACGTTTAGCTTTAATTTCTTGAAGACGAACTATCTGACCCTCACGAACCTTATCGTTATCAATCATCAAGACATCTACAAGATCTTCTGTAGCCAACTTGTATTTGTTAACACCGACAATCACGTCTAAACCAGAATCAATCTTGGCCTGTTTTTCAGCGGCTGCCGCCTCAATCCTCAGCTTTGCCCAACCACTCTCCACAGCTTTCGTCATGCCACCCATTGCATCAACCTCCTGGATGATTTCCCAGGCTTTATCAGCCATTTCTTGTGTTAGGTTTTCCATCATGTAGGAGCCAGCCCAAGGATCAATGACGCTAGTGATATGGGTTTCTTCTTGCAAAATGAGCTGAGTGTTACGAGCAATGCGACTTGAGAATTCTGATGGCAAGGCAATCGCTTCATCAAAAGAATTCGTGTGTAAGGATTGCGTGCCACCAAATACAGCGGCCATCGCTTCAACTGTTGTTCTTACAACGTTGTTATAAGGATCTTGTTCTGTCAGTGACCATCCAGAAGTTTGGCAATGCGTACGTAGCATTAAAGACTTAGGATTTTTAGGTTCAAAAGATTTCATAATGCGCCACCATAAAAGGCGAGCAGCACGTAACTTGGCAACCTCTAGGTAAAAATTCATGCCGATTGCAAAGAAGAATGACAATCGACCTGCAAATCCATCTACATCCATACCTTTTGATAAAGCAGTTTTGACATACTCTTTACCATCAGCCAAGGTGAACGCAAGTTCCAAAACTTGATTGGCACCAGCTTCTTGAATGTGATAACCCGAAATAGATATCGAGTTAAATTTTGGCATGTACTTCGTGGTGTACTCGATGATGTCCCCAATAATCCGCATTGAAGGCTCAGGAGGATAAATATAGGTATTACGCACCATGAACTCTTTCAGAATATCGTTCTGAATTGTTCCAGAGAGCTGCTCTTGCTTTACACCTTGCTCTTCACCAGCAACGATATATCCTGCTAATACTGGCAAAACTGCACCGTTCATGGTCATGGACACAGAAACTTTGTCCAAAGGAATGCCATCAAACAAAATCTTCATGTCTTCAATAGAATCAATAGCAACACCGGCTTTACCAACGTCACCAGTGACGCGCGGATGATCTGAGTCATAACCACGGTGCGTAGCCAAGTCAAAAGCAACAGATACCCCTTGACCACCGGCATCTAAGGCCTTTCGATAAAACGCATTGGATTCTTGGGCAGTTGAAAATCCTGCATATTGGCGAATAGTCCACGGACGAACTGAATACATCGTAGCTTGCGGACCACGCAAAAACGGCTCAAAGCCCGGTAATGAATTGGTGTACTGAAGACCATCAGTATCGGCTGATGTATAAAGCGCTTTTAGATGAATGCCATCTGGGGTATTCCATCCAAGCTTTTCAATATCACCATTTGGCGCAGATTTTTGCGCAGATTTTTTCCATCCTTCAAGATCGCTATCAGCTACAGATGGCCATGAATTTTTGTCTGAACTTTTCTTTTGTGAACTCACAAAGCACTCCCATTGGTATTGCTGCATTGCATCTAAACTTTCCTTATTCTCCTTGACAATGGGGTATTTGTCCAGTTAATGTATTCATAATTATGAATACAAAACTGAATAACAGACCCCTTTACGAAGATGTAGCAGATAGACTGCGTGAACAAATCTTCAGCAAGCAACTACCTTCAGGCAGTTGGTTAGATGAGCAAAGTCTTGCCGATCAGTTTGGAATTAGTCGCACTCCTATGCGCGAAGCCATTAAGGTATTGGCTTCTGAAGGCCTGGTCACCATTAAGATGCGTCGGGGAGCCTACGTTACAGAGGTTATTCGCCGTGATCTAGAGCAAATTTTTACGGTGCTATCGCTTTTGGAGGGCCAAGCAGCTAAAGAGGCAGCGACTAAAGCTACTGAAGACGAATTGAATCTTCTTGATCACTTACATCATCGACTAGAAAAAGCTGCAGCTGATCGGGATTTAGAGCAATTCTTTGAAATTAATGTCAAATTTCACGATTTGATCCAAGAAATTGCCGGAAATCGCTGGATGAATAACGTTATTGGAGACCTAAGGAAGGTCCTGAAATTGCACCGTCGTGACTCATTGACAAGTACTGATCGCCTACAAAACTCCTTAGTGGAGCACCGTGAAATTCTGAGAGCCCTATTAAAGCGTGATGAGCTTGCAGCAGAGTCAGCAATGCGCAAACATCTTTCTAGAGGACTTGAGGCTGTTAGGTAATTTTATATAAAATAAAGGCTTAGAGTAACAGTCTAAGCCTTTTTCTTAAGTAATTAAGCTTACTTCTTAATTACAAAGTTTCCTGGCAAGCTGGAAATGTAGGCAGAAATATCACGCAAATCGGATTCAGAGTAAGCCTGTACCTGTGAATACATCACTGCGTTATTACGACCATACTTGGCATTGCTATTACCCACCTGATAAGCCTTCAAAGCGTAGTACAAATAATCAGGGTACTGACCAGCTAATTTTGGATAGGAAGGCAGAATAGGCGCATTCAAACCAGCACCATGACAAGCAGCACAATTTGCTTTCTCAACGATCGCTTGACCTTTATCTATGCTTGCAGCAAGTGCAACATTCACAGTGCCAATGCTTGCTAGTAAAACGGCGGAAACGAATGCGAATTTCATAAACATACCTCTATCACTTCAATGGGTTGATAGGTGAGCTGGCTGTCTGCACAGCATAGTATTCGCCAAGATCAGCCATATCCTGATCTGAAAGGCTACCTGCGATAGCACGCATCGTTGGGTGCTTACGCTCGCCTTTTTTATAAGCAGCCAAAGCACTGGCAATGTAGGCTGGACTTTGCCCGCCCAGCATAGGCACTCTGTAAACCAGCGGATAATCGGCGCGATAATCAGGAATCGAATGGCATCCTACACAGAGCCAAACCTTGGCATTAGCAGCTTGGGCAGAACCCTTCAGGTCTTGCGCCTGGGCTGTAAAACCAATAAAAAACAAGCTAGCGCATATTGCCAACTGAGAAAGAACGGTGATTTTTTTCATAGCAATCATTTATAGATGAGTTTGATTTGGATCAACTGGACAAGAGTATAGCGGAGAGCATGCGGCTCCCTGGGGTGTTTAAGCATTTCAAGCTCAAAAATCACTGAAAACACTGAAAATTTAACGCCATTTACCTATACTTGAGCGCTTAATCAATGACTTAGCAACAAGCTCCTTATGACCAAAAAAACAACCCAATCATCAAACTATTCTGAAAGTCGTTTTGACGGTAGTCAAAGCTACGTCGCAACCGAAGATCTTAAATTGGCAGTCAATGCGGCCATTGCATTACAGCGGCCGCTTCTCATAAAGGGTGAACCTGGTACGGGAAAAACAATGCTCGCTGAAGAAGTCGCTAGTGCTTTAAATATGCCACTGATGCAATGGCATATTAAATCGACTACCAAGGCACAACAGGGTTTATATGAGTACGATGCGGTCAGTCGTTTACGTGACTCGCAATTAGGTGATGAAAAAGTAAATGATATTCGCAACTACATTGTTAAGGGTGTTTTGTGGCAGGCCTTCGAAGCAGAAGAACCAACCGTATTGCTCATTGATGAAATCGACAAAGCAGATATTGAATTTCCGAATGATCTCTTGCGCGAAATTGATCGCATGGAATTTTATGTCTATGAAACTCGAGAACTCATCAAAGCAAAGCATCGTCCTCTCGTCATCATTACATCCAATAATGAAAAAGAGCTACCCGATGCCTTTTTGCGTCGCTGCTTTTTTCATTACATTTCTTTTCCAGATACAAAAACGATGCAAAGCATTGTGGACGTGCATCATCCCAAAATAAAAGAAGAGCTCCTAGAGGCCGCTCTGAAGTCTTTCTATCAAATACGTGCCTTACCCGGACTAAAAAAGAAGCCTTCCACCTCCGAACTGATTGACTGGCTAAAGTTGTTATTAGCCGAAGATATCCCTGCTAGCGCTCTTTTTAGCAATGATGAAAAAGTCGTGATCCCGCCCTTACATGGTGCACTGCTTAAAAATGAGCAAGATATTCAATTGTTTGAACGCTTAGTCATGATGAATCGTAATCATCGTTAAGCTGCTCTGCACTATCTCATTCGATGTTGATTCAATTCTTTCTCAAACTTAAAGAGGCAAAAATTCCTGTCTCGGTAAGGGAGTTTTTAACACTCTTAGAGGGTCTAAAAGCGCAAATCATTCAACCCTCAATCGATGAGTTTTATCAACTATCGAGAATGACCTTGGTAAAGGATGAGCAATACTTTGATCGCTTCGATCAAGTTTTTGGGACTTACTTTCAAGGGGTTGAGAAAATCATCGCCCTATCCCCAGACGTGCCTTTGGAATGGCTTGAAAAGAAATTGCAGCGCGTTTTAACAGAAGAAGAAAAGGCGGCACTCCAAAAACTTGGAGGTCCAGAAGCCCTCAAAAAACGCCTCGAAGAGCTGCTCCAAGAACAAAAAGATTGGCATGGAGGTGGTAATAAATGGATAGGCGCTGGCGGATCCTCCCCCTTTGGTCATAGCGGATACCATCCAGAAGGAATTCGCATGGGCGGAGAAAGTGCCGGCAATCGAACAGCGGTTAAGGTCTGGGAAGCCAGGGAGTTTAAAGACTATGACAGTAATCTTGCCTTGGGAAGTCGCAATATCAAGGTTGCCCTGCGTCGCTTGCGACGTTTTGCACGCGAAGGATCCAATCTTGAACTCGATCTTGATAAAACCATTCACTCTTCGGCTGCAAACGCAGGAATGCTCGATATTCAAATGCGCCCAGAGCGACATAATCAAGTCAAGGTCTTATTGCTGATGGATGTGGGTGGATCGATGGATGATCATATCGCTCGCATCGCGGAGCTTTTTACGGCCGCCAAAGCTGAGTTCAAACATCTTGAACATTATTACTTTCACAATTGTATTTATGAGCACTTATGGCAAAGTAATCGAAGACGTAGAGATCAAGTAACAGCAACTCAAGACATCATTAATAAATATGGTCCTGATTACAAACTCATTTTTGTTGGAGATGCCACGATGTCTCCTTATGAAATTCTCAGTGCCAATGGTTCTGTTGAATATAACAATAAAGAAGCTGGTGCTGTTTGGCTTAATCGCCTACTAGAACACTTCTCACACTTTGCCTGGTTGAATCCAGAGCCCGAGTCGATTTGGCAATATCGCCAGTCCATCGACATTATGAAAAATTTGATGAAAGATCGAATGTATCCCGTGACGATTCATGGTTTAGAAAGCGCAATGCGTCAACTTTCCAAGTAAGATACTTTTACTGAACTAATTTTCAATTTCACCTTTTGAAGGTCAATCATGAGCACTATTCTTGAACGTATAAAAACCTTGGGCATCGATTTGCCGCCTCCAGGACCACCTGCAGCAGCCTATGTGATGGCAGCAACTACCGGAAATACTGTTTTTTTATCAGGCCATATTGCTAAACGTGATGGCAAACCATGGGTCGGAAAACTCGGCAAGGATATGGAAACAGAGGCTGGTAAAGCAGCAGCTAGATCGATTGCTATTGATCTCATTTCAACTTTACAAAATCATCTAGGCTCTTTGGATAAAGTAAAGCGCATTGTTAAGGTAATGGGCTTAGTTAACTCAACTACTGAATATACAGGTCAACACCTGGTTATTAATGGCTGCTCTGAATTACTCTTTGAAGTCTTTGGTGAATCAGGCAAGCATGCGCGTAGTGCTTTTGGTGTTGCTCAAATACCCTTGGGCGCCTGCGTTGAAATTGAATTAATTGCTGAAATTTAATTTAGCAATTACGTAAAACAACTATTTATTTAAACCTAATCTTTGGATGTCTTGTTCAGTATCGACATCCACAAGAAAGGCGGTATTGTCGGTGATCAATTGCTTAACTTGCTCAGGATGATCATCCATATATTGCCTACAAACCATATCAGGGACGCGCAATATAGCCTCAATGGACTTTTTAGAAAATAGTACTGGATTGCCGCGTTGTCCATTGACCATTGGCAGAACCATTTCTTGACCCACTTCTTTGCCCTGAAATACTTCTAAAAGTGCCTGAATTTCTGCATGACCGATCTCTGGCTGATCAGATAATGCAACTAGCAATACATCATATTCTGAAGTGAGTGATTCTAATCCGCGGCGAATGGATGAGGCTTGGCCCATTTCTGAATGAGGGTTGCGCACTACTCTAATAGGCATATCCAGTTCGCTCTGAAGACCCTGCAAGTGATCTTCGATAATTTGAGCATGAAAGCCAGTAACTATTAGAAACTCAACTGGATTAAGCGTTTGAACAGTAAGGCAAAAATGTTTTAATAGGCTTTGATCAGACTTTTTCAATAAAGCCTTGGGGTATGAGCCTAAGCGGCTTCCCTGACCTGCTGCTAGCAATAAAACCGCTAAGCGTAGACTTGGTGAGTCAAAAGTTGGGCGGGACGTAGTCATTAGAGTGATAATAAATAGGAATTAAGAATTAAGCATCCAGCAAGAATAAAAACAAGATAAAGAAATCAGAGATAGTATGAACAGTACCGATTTGAGCGTCCTCCAAACAGC
>Ga0194047_10001391_pt1 | contig 14835 bp, 15 predicted proteins | sample JunL225m_MetaG_2_FD_160070 | JGI IMG/M metagenome (GOLD analysis project Ga0194047, IMG submission 160070) | Anoxic zone freshwater microbial communities from boreal shield lake in IISD Experimental Lakes Area, Ontario, Canada - Jun2016-L221-5m | ecosystem: Environmental > Aquatic > Freshwater...
GATAAATCAGCAAGTCTCACCATAAATTTCTCCTCAATTAATTTTTGTTGTTCTGACAACTATAGTCGATTCAGATGTCCTCATCTCCATACTACACAATTTTATAGAACCACAACTGTATTGTAAGTTGGATGACTTCAATCACAATTAACTTAACGCAAGTCCAGTGAGCGCTAGGATTGCGCAGGAAAAACCAACTGTTTTTCTGATGTTAAGCTTCTCTTTCAAGAAAATAATCCCAAAGCAAGCTGTGATAATAAAGCTCATTTGCGCGATAGGCACGAGGGTGCTCGCCGGTCCAAGCTCAAGTCCTGCAATTAAAAAAGTCAGCGCTCCCAAAAGAAGAACGCCCGCTGCCGCACCGTACTTATATCCATGTACAGGAAGCTTAAAGCCTTTATCACGATATATCGCAAGACCAATTGCTAGTGGAAAAAATAAACTCGCTTGTCCAGTAATCACTGTTGCAGGACTCCCGCCGGCTAAAGTACCTAATTTATAGATAAAACTGACGCATCCCATCATAGCTGTTGCAATGAGCACCTCTCCTAAAGCTTTTTTAGTAATGCGCGTATCCACAGCGCCACCTCCTAATAAAAGCCATATTGCAACTATGGATAGTACAAAAGATCCTATTTTTAATAGGCTTAAGTGTTCTCCCAGAAAAATGACTGCAAGCAATGACGTAACAATAAAACTCAAACGAAATACAGGCACAACAATACTCACTGCTCCACTTGTAAGACTATTCGAGAAATGAATCAAGCCAATCAAGCTAAAAACTCCCGCTGACATCCCCCATAAAAATGGAATACCAATCGTTAAGGATTGAGAGAAATAACTATAAAGCAAAATACCTGGGAGAAAAAAACAGGTTTGTAATGCCATAAATTGATAAGCTTGAATTCCTCTTGTGGCCGTTCGTTTGTAAACAATATCAAGGAGCCCGTAAAAGAGCATCGCAGATAGAGCAAGCTGAATACTTTTATTCATAAGTAAATCTATTACTATTTTAGGTTGATTCTTAAAATTGCATTATTAACATACATGTACCATTTTGGAGGGGCCTTGCATAAAAAATAAATGCAATTGCAAGTTACATTACCTCCAACTTTAGAATCAGTTCGTTTTTAATTTTTCGAAGAATTGATTACTGATACTGCCATCAATTGAGTAACAAGATAATTGAAACTTTCGCAATTTTATCACTGCCTTATCATATGTGCCTCAGTTGAAACTAAACGCTTAAATTTGGAGTGTTTTTGATAGCCTAATCCTCCCATCTTTGAAGAGATCAGCTAATACATAAAATAATCTCATTTTTATGATTTAAATCAATAGTTATAACTGTTAAGTAGCTTCTAATTAATACGGAGGCTAAATGTTAAGAAAAATATTTCCTATTAAGCCAGCACACCCAGAAAGAATCTGCTGGGGTTGTGATCGATATTGCCCGGTCGATTCTATAATGTGCGGTAATGGCTCCGATAGAACTCAACATCCTTGCGAACTATTAGGCGATGATTGGATCACGTATTATGGTGAAAACTACGACCCAACTGTTTTACAGCTTGATCATAAAAAATAATTCGATGAGTGTGAAGTTTTTATATCATTCACACTGATAACTAATTACGGACTTTAATAGTTAATGATTTATTTTTGGCTCATAGTCATCGACATGCACAGTTACAGCACGATAAAAAATAACTAGAATTCCAATTCCAAAGATAATCGGCTTATAACCCTGTACGTAAAAAACTAAACCACTAAGAATTAGGATCCATCCAATAAATCCCCAGCTTATATTATTTGAAAGTTTACTCACAATCATCTCCTTTAAATATTCTTAATCTATATTTTGACACATTCTAAAGGATAAGATTCCTCTATTTGCACTTTCTTTAGGCATCATTAAGTTTCTTTAAGCTATCAAAATCATAACTTTAGAAAATTTATAACTCAAAATCTAAAGCAATGCATAACTCCCCATGGCCGTGAGCATAGATGCCATTTTCATCAATCTAGGGTAATCCCTTCAATCACTGGAAACACCATCCATTCTGGAGTAAAGTAAGAAAAAAAGATAAAACAAGGAGATCTAATGAATACACTCTCAAAAACTTACGGCTTACCAAAACTATTATGTCTTACTTTATTCCTTAGCCTGAGCAGCATTGTGTCCTCACCCAAAGCCGACACAATACCCCCAGGATGGTCTTCAGAAAATATGGAGGTCGTTAGTTACACTTCGGTCAACGATAAACCTGGTTTTAAAATTTCTTTAACACGGGCAGGCGATCGTCTTTATGCCATTACCGCACACTATAGCGTTCCTGGCTGGAGTGTGATTGACGTGACTGATCCCAAAAATCCAAAAGTTGTTAAATTTATCCCAGGACCAGACAATACCAATACAGTTCAGGTAGACATTGCAGATGGCATTATGGTTGCAGCTTTGGGACGCCCAGAAAATCGAGTAGGTACTGGTCTAGATCCCAATAAGCCATACGAAGCTGGCGTCATATTTTATGATGTTAAGGACCCACTAAACCCAAAAGAATTAGGGCGTTGGCATACCGATAATCCTAATGGACGTGGGACTCATCGAAATTCCTATTCAGGTGGGCGTTACGTTCACTTAGCTGCCGATATGAAGGGCTATGATGGTGACATTTACGTCATACTCGATATCATCAACCCAGCTAAACCCATAGAAGTTGGAAGATGGTGGATGCCAGGACAACACGTTGCAGGTGGAGAAAAACCACAAAAAGACCCTAATATTAATCTTCATAATCCAAATTTTGTTGATGGGAATTTAGTCTACCTATCCTATGGTGATGCAGGTATGGTGATCTTGGATATTAGCGATATGTCAAAACCTAAATTTGTATCACAAACCAAGTTTCAACAGGGACATCGTTTTGATGTCCATACCGTTTCCCCTGCTCTGGATCGTAAATTAGTCTATGTCAATTCAGAATCTGTTATTTCGGATTGCAAGGGTCCTTTAGATCACGTTACCGTCGTAGATATTTCGAATGTAGCTAAACCCTTTGCCGTTAGCCGCTTCCCAACTCCAGTCCCACCTCCCGGCTTACCTTATAAAAACTTTTGTGACAAGGGCGGTCGTTTTGGGCCACACAATATGAATCAATTGCAATACAATCCCAACGTCCAGAAGCAAGGTAATTTAGTATATTTGACTTGGTTTAATGCTGGCCTTCGTGTTTATGATGTATCTGATAAAAGATTACCTAGAGAAGTTGGATCCTTTGTCGCTGGTCTACCAGAAAAAGTTTATATCCCATCCTATGGCAATTTTGTGCGAATGGAGGATGTGTTTGTAGACAATCGAGGCTACATTTATGTCACTGGAGGCGCGCAACAAGGTATCTACATACTTCGCTATACTGGCCCCGTAAAAAATTAGTTAGCAAGACAAAAAACATAAAAGGAATGCTTAACGAATACTCCATCTAAATCTATAGATGGAGATCTAGTTAATATGTTAACTTTGCATCTAGGGTAGTACTTTAGTATTTAGCAAAAAAGTAACTTTAGAGTTATTTTGACTACGCAGCAAGATTCGAACATGCGACCATCAGCTTAGAATCCATTTTCATCAATCTAGGGTAATCCCCTCAAACAATGTAAACACCATTAATTCTGGAGTAAAGTAAGTAAAGAATAAATAAAACAAAGGGGATGAGAATGAGTAGTGTAATCAATCCAACCGGAAAAATGATGGTTGACCTCATGCTTTGTGGTGGGACGGCAATCACTGTTGATAGTGAAAGACGTGTGATCCGAGATATGGGCATCGCAATCATTGGTGAAAATATCGTTTTCGTCGGTAAAAAAGACCAGATGCTGCAGGAATACCAGTCTTCGAAATCTATCGATTGCACTGATAAAGTCATCATCCCTGGATTCGTTAACGCCCACATTCATTACAGTCATCATATGAGTAAGGGGATGATGCCCGATACCCTAGGACCAGCAGTCCAATCTCGCTATACCCACTACAATATCTCTCCACACCTGACAGTCGACCATGAAGTATGGGGATCGAAGGCCCTACTCATTGAGATGCTAAGGGGTGGAACGACAACTTTTCTGGAATCAGGTTCCTACCATCCAATCGAAGTGCTTGAAGGTGGGATCGAAGAGATTGGCATTAAGGGCCTCATGGGGCGACGTGCATTCGACCGTGCTAGCCTAGGTCACAGCTCGCTAATGGAAACGACTTCGGAGATCCTACAAAAACAGCAACAATTGCTAGATAAATATGGAAAGCGCAAGAACATCAAGACCTGCGTCACGATCGTTGGCATGCAACGCTATACCGATGAACTAGCTATGGAGGCTAAGAAAATGGCTGATAGCTACGGGGTTGTAATGACGATGCATGAATCAGCATGGAACGATACAGTAAACGAGTCACGAGTGCGCAACAATTGCCGACCAATCGAACATCTGGAGCGACTAGGAGTGCTGGGCAGCAACCTGGTTTTAGTACATATGCTCTACATCAACCAGACAGAAGTTAAAATTCTAGCCAAGCACAATACGAAGGTCGTGACATGTCCCTCTACTGGATTAAAACTCGGTTATGCGTTCCAATTTGCTCGGTTTCCGGAAATGCTCGAGGCTGGTATCCCTGTAGCTCTAGGGAGCGACAGCTCTGATTGTTCAAACTACCATGATATGATTCGAATCCTTAACCTTGAAGCCACTATATACAAGGGTTTACGTTTGGATCCTGAAATCATGGGAGCAGAGCGCGCTATTGAAATGGCAACTATAAACGGTGCCAAGGCCCTCGGACTTGAACATGAAATCGGCTCGCTCGAAGTAGGTAAGAAAGCAGATATTGCAATTTTCGAAACCAATAGATTTGAATGGCGTCCAATGTACAGCGAAATTCAGGCGCTCGTACATTCTGCTACAGGCGATAGCTGTGAGACAGTCATCATAAATGGAAAAGTAATTGTCGACAATAAGCGGGTCTTAACCGTCGATGAAGATGAAATTCTACGTAAACTACGAACCCTTGAAAAAGATATGTTAAGCCGTACAGGTCTGACTGTTGCTAGTCCATGGAAATTTATCTAGTTTCCTTGACCTCGCATTTCATCTACATACTAACGTAATGCATTGATTGGAAAATTATATGAACGAACGTCGCCATATCATCAAGATCTTGCTTGGATTAATTGCTGCACCTTACGCAAAGGGGCAAAACACTTATCCTTTCAGACCAATCAAGCTGGTTGTCCCCTATCCTCCTGGTGGTGTAACTGACTCATTGGCAAGAATTATGGAATCCAAGATAGGTGAAATTCTGAAGCAATCAGTCGTAGTAGAAAACCGCGGTGGTGCTGGTGCAACGATTGGGGCTAGCTTTGTAGCAAAGTCCGAGCCAGATGGATATACCCTATTGATCACACCAGGAGGACTTACCTTCGCACCTAACCTCTATTCCCATTTAAATTACGACATAACTCAGGATTTTTCACCCATAACCAATCTAGTGAAGTATCCATACTTTCTTGTTATCAACGGCAATCTTCCGATGAAATCTGTCACTGATCTGATAAAGCAAGCCAAGGATCAACCTGGAAAACTATCTTACGCTTCTTCTGGAATTGGCAATATCGGACATCTAAGTGCAGAAATGTTCTGCTCAATGGCTGAAATTAAAATGACCCATATTCCTTATAAAGGCGACAGCCCAGCAATTACCGATCTAATGGGTGGACAGGTCGATCTAGGATTTTTTGCTCCATCGGCAATTCTGCCTCATGTTAAAACAGGTAAACTGAAATTACTAGCAGTTACAGGTGCAAATCGGTACTACTCACATCTCGATGTTCCAGCTATCGCTGAAGCACCTGGAATGAAATCCTTTAATATCGTCAGTTGGCTAGGATTAGTTGCCCCAGCGAAAACTCCGCCTGAAATCATCAATCAGCTTAATAGCATTGTTTCTAAGGTATTCTCAATGCCAGACATCATAGAACGACTATCGGGTATAGGTTTTGAACCAGCCATTTCGACTCCCGAAGTATTTTCTACCTTCATAAAAAATGAAGTTGTACGATTTTCTAAACTAGCCAAACAAATCGGCATCAAACCTGAATCTTAACCTCTCCAAGCCCACCCTTTCAGCTTACAAACCAGATCAAATTCAACTCACAATCAACATAGTCGATACTGTAATCTTATTTTTGAGATTTTAGTCTGCCCAGTACCATCGAAAGTGCGAGCTATAGTTAGAAGTTAACCTTAATCTAGATAACTCAATAACGTTTAAATTGTGTGCTTAAGGGAGCTTTTATTTTAGGTTATAAATTGTTTCTGTAATTGGCATATGCGTAACGATGTAACAGATATCTGATTTTTGTTTAAAAGCTGACACCTTCACCTCAAACCATCTTCTATCATCTTTACTATGACAGGGATATTTAATGTTAAATGTCCTAGAATTGTCGCGAATAACCTCGCGAATAGATTTAGCCACTTGATTTGCCTCTTCAGAACAAACTCCTGCAGAATTTTCACATACCTGCAAATAATTAACCCCTTCACAACCTAGCTTACCATTCACTAATTTTGGATACAACATAGCAGCCGCTCGCCAAGCATCATTGACTAATATGATTAGTCCATCTTTATCTAAGATGGCAGTTAAAGGTGAAACAAAATTAATAGCCGCCTGCCCTAACTTCTCAGATTTGCGTAAATGATAGCTCTGTAGTTGTCTTATATCCTCAGAATTAATGATATTTAAATTAGTCGCTTCAATATCCACAAAGTTGGTTTCAAATATAAATATAGGATCTAAATTGAGCCAACTAATTAATAATTTTAATCGAGGTAACTTTGGCATTGATTTACCATTTATCCACTTTCTAGCCGATTCTCTCGAAATAGGATTTCCTTTAATAATCCTAAAATTAAACTCAATAGCTAATTTATCAGCCGTTGGTATCTCACCAAACCGATTAATTAAAGCAGCTCGAAAAACCAAGTTAAAACGATCAATCACCTGTCGATTAATAGCTAAAACTCCTTTCATACACTCACTGTAGATTTACCATCATGTTCCTTTTAGAGATCAATAGATATTGTTTTTATTCAAATAACCAATTCCCTTAGATGCTTTAGCTCAAATTCTTTATCTAAGACTCATTTGCCAACTTAAAGGTGGCACGTAATATCGAATTAAGAATAAATTCAAAAAATGTAGGGTGTTGATATAAGGACATTGAAATGACTCAATATACGTATTTAATGGCAATGGAAAAATTAAAAGCAGGGGATTCTATAAATCTTCTAGACATGAAGAACTTATCTTATCCAGATCTTGATAAGTTATTTGAAGATATTAAATTTTGGAAAATTCATGGAAACCATGAATTTAATATAAAAAGAATCGTACCCCCAAAGAGCTTACTAGAACAGAAAACTTATTTTGCTTTGGACTTTAAAAGTAATCCTGAATTAACTTCTTTACCTTTAACCATGGAAGAGGAATCACTGATGAACTTAACCATTAATAGTCGTGACCTTGAAGTTACACCTGCAATGCGAAAACATGTTGAAGATGGCATGCAAAAAATACGTAAGCATTTCGATCATGTAATTGATGCTACTGTTTTTTTTATGATTGATAATGCTACAGAAAAAGCCTTAAGACATACCGCTGAACTCACAATTCATTTGAAAGGGAAAGAACTCTTTGCAGAAGCGCAAAACAAAGATCTTTATCATGCAATTGATGACGTTTTATCAAAGCTTGAACGTCAAGTCGTCAAACATAAAGAGAAAATACAAAATCATCATCATGAAAAACTAATTGATTAGCTAATTTTAATGCGATGAATACAGAAATTAACCCTATGATTAGTGATTGTATTAGCATTCAAAGTCATGTCAAAAATAGAGATGAGGCATTTGCTATTGCGGGAGATCTATTCGAAAAGCGATTAGGAATTTCATCTACCTCAATAGTCAATTTTTTGAATATTCGCGAAAATCTAGGTTCAACCGCTCTTGGATCTGGCGTTGCGATTCCTCACGGAAGAATTACAGGGCTTAAAGAACCAGCCGTTATTCTGATGAAACTTACATCACCTATAGAATTTTCTGTTCCTGATAGTAACCCGGTATCTATGATGATTTTTTTATTAGTACCTGAAATAGCGATACAAAAGCACCTAGAAATATTATCTTCTATTGCACAGCTATTATTAGATCCTGAGATATTCCAAAAACTAACAAATGAAACGGATCCTGAGAAACTATGTCAATTACTTAGACTTATAAAAAACTTAGAACGATTATTCTGAGATGTGTCCTCGAACGTACGATCTACAGCTTAGAAGCTAGGCTTAATCTAACTAATACAGTATAAAAATATGACTTATTATGCCGTCGAGAATTTAGCAGACCATATGGCGCAGGTTTCCTCTAATTCGAGTAGTTCTTCATTTCATCCTGATAAATTAAGCATAAGCCAAATTAATCAAATTATTAATTGAATATCGCACCTCTGATTCGCAGACACTAAATGAGTAACCGTTACTGAGCTAAAAGAATAATCGCCCCTACAGAGCAGGCTAATCCTAAAATTTTCTGCCATAAGATTTTTTCTTTGAAAATAAAAATACCTGCAATAGCAGTTACTACAAAACTCATTTGTGAGATAGGCACGATAGTACTTGCCGGTCCATACTTTAAAGCCTCAAGTAAAAGATAGAGTCCTAAAAATAAAAAGAGTGCTGCCAAAAAACCTAAATAAAGATATTTCCATACAAAAATAATCTTTTTTTCTTTATGGTAGCAAGATATAAATGCCAATGGAAAGAAGATAAGGGCTTGACCAGTCAGAATGGATATTGAATTACCACCGGCGATTGCACCCAATTTATAAATAAAACCTGTAATACCCAGGAGGACTGAAGCAATAGCAAGGGTACGAATCGTTCTATTTGTTTGAGCTCTTTGGGCCATATGGTTCATCTGAACATTGAGATTATTCAGAAGTAAAAATGCGGCAATCACTAATAAAAAGAATGCCAAAATTTTATAAGTAGTAAGAGGTTCATTTAAAAAAACAATCGCAAGGGTTGCTGATAAAATAAAACTACTCCTATAAACAGGAGCTACAACACTTACATCACCAGTGCTTAAACTGATTGCAAAATAAAGCAATGAAAAATAAAGCGTTACTCCAGCAGACATCCCATATAAAAATGGAACACCAAAATGAATTGATGATGATGCTACTCCTAGAACCAAAGCACTTGGAAGAAAAAAGATCGTTTGCATAATTAAAAACTGGTGAGATGGCAGGCCTTTGCGAGCAGCTATTTTAAAAATAACGTCACCTAACCCATAAAAACACATCGAACATAATGCAATCAGTAGGTAAAAATTTTCCATAGTTTAATAAGGCACTTTTGTAATGAGCATCAAATTAGGCCCCTTAAACCTCCATCATAACGCTTCTGGTTTCAGATTCAAACAAATGACTACAAGATCAATTAAACTGATATCAGTGAGAATAGTTTGTACAAGCTGCGCCAAACTGACCGATTAATCTACCCAGCACGATTTGATTCACCGACGCAAAGGTTTTTTAAGAGACAACCTTAAAGGATGCGCTTCAATTAGCGTCGCTAAGAAAACCTTTCTTGGGCTATCCCACCCACTCTAGATCGTGAAAATTAAACCCACTAACAACTGTAGGTTTAATAATCTCAAAGTACGGGGAAACATCAAAATCTCTAGGCGTTATGAAAGAATAGTGCTTTGGGCTGAATTGTCTAGGAAAGTATTCGGCAGTTTCTATGTCATTATTAATCAAGCTTTTATTGGTAGGCAGGATGGGGTAATGTATTTTTTGAAATGCTTGGGCAATAAGTGTTGAACAAATAGCGCGAGTTGGGTCACCGCTTCCCAGTTCTAATAGCTGTCTTCTAAATCGTTCTGGTACTGGAGGATTAGGCAGTAAATATCTAACCAGATCAAAAATATTACGAAGATCATATTGATGGCCAATTTGAGATATTGCATATTGGATCACCTCAATACATTCGTTTTTATTTAGACCTATGGGTCGACAAATTCTTGTATGGTAATGGGCATATTTTTCAAGACTGCTACAACAAACGCCATTCAACATATCTGCTTCAATCAAGCAATAATCTGAAGGGTACCGATTTGAAAATTCATATCCCACATATAGGGCGGCATGAGACCAAGTTGATTGAGTAAGATACTTTATAGCCCCACTAATTCGAGAATCACCTTCCACTAGCAATACATCTCCTGGCATAAGCGTTTCTTGAAGATGTAACGGATTAGATGCTGGAGAAGCTCCATTTATCCCTGTCTCTTTAGAGAGATAAGCGGCTAAACGTTGACCAATCCAAATAGCCGTTGTATTCATAATTTTATAGAAAACTCATATATTTTTAAATGTAGGGGTGTAGCAGATTTCTTTAATAATATGCCAAATTAACAAGAATAACCTCATCATAACTTCTTAAGCGGGTATGTTAACTTGATGCATCTTTTAAGGGGACGATTCTTACCCTGGATATCAGAGCAAGGACGCTTATATGCTGCATAGTGTGGAGTCTCAAGGCAGCTCCATTTGTTTGAGCTGGGACCTACTTTACGTTTTATTCCGAGTAGACCTTTGGAGTTTTGGTCTGCCCAGCACGATTCGAACGTGCGACCTACAGCTTAGAAGGCTGTTGCTCTATCCATCTGAGCTATGGGCAGTCGACCTCTATTATATAGGACAGCTGCCCATCTCAAAGGATTTAATCAAAGAAGCAACTATTTATTTACCCTGAATTTCATTTAATCGATTTCTAAGCCGATCCGACAAGGTAACAATATTTTGCTTAAGATTGAAAAATGAGTCCGTTTGCATCGCTGGAATCTTCATTTGATTGGCTTCTAACTCAAATTGGTTAATCTTTTCCTGCAGACGAAGTAACTTATCGATATCAGACTCACCAAAAAATAGAGGGGTTGCTTCTTCTTCAATCTTTTTGAGCTCGAAGTATGCCTTGGCCATCCTAACCTTCAACTTCAGATTAATAATACTTGGCAAATAGTTTGCTAGTGGTAGCCCAATAGCCAAAAGTGGAATCATTATTTTTAGTAAACGCCCGACCCAAACCGCAAGCCAAAAAGGTAAGTATCGGTATAAAAATGATGGCTGGCCTTCCCTCATATAGTTAGCCGCATCATCATCTTGATCAATATCTAAATTTAAATTGGAAGGAAACTCTCCAGTAGTTTGTAAGCGTGAGAAATTCTTTGTAATATCATAAAGTTTTTGCATCGTAATAGAAATCAATGCAGGGCTAATCCCCTTAGAAGCCACGAGCATTGCTGTTGGAGATATCAGGCGTGTGTCTGAGGTGGGTTGATCATAACCAATACTGACCAACCCATAAGGTAGAGAAACTTTACAAAGATAGGTTAGCGATCTTGTATACGCTTCAGCTTCATCAAAATTCATAACATCGATATTAGGAATTTTATAAAACTTTTCTAAAATAGGCGCTTCTATCCCCACAACAAAGCAAGCCGCATCTATCTCACCTCTAACTAGCTTTTCTGAAGCCAAGTCAGGAGAATCATATGAAATCATAAAGTCTTCTGGCTTTAAGCCGTGCAACTTAATTAAGTTGAGAACTAATACAGCTGATCCACTCCCTACTTGACCTATAGCAATCCTCTTACCCTTTAAGGAATTAAAACTTTGTAATCTAGTCGTTCCATTACCAATAGCATCTTTTCTATACCAAACCCAAAATGGCTCATAAAAAACGCCTGCCAAAGAAACTAGATTACCTTTATCCTCCGAATTAGCTACCCCAGTCTGGACAAAACCTAATTGAACCCCAGACTTGGGGTCAGATAATAATTTCAAATTATCAACAGATCCTCCAGTGGTTTTTAATTCGACTTGAATATTTTCTTTCTGTAACTCGGCTTGAAGTCGAAGTCCGAACTGATGATAGAGCCCACTTGGAGCACCTGTTGCTATGGTTATTTTTGTAGGGACTGGCGGAACCAAAATCCAGAACATAACAAATATAGCAATAACGATGGATACAATACCAGCAGCGATTAATGCGTAAGATTTTTTGGATAAGAAATATATGCTCATATTAAAGATTTAAAATACATTAAAAATAAACAGGTAAATGCACGATGATGTATCGTGTCATTCTATATCTCTTTTTTTTAAATATTATATTAAATTTAATAAGTAATTTCTACTACATTAGCTAATATGGATCAGGTGTTCAACGACTCTCTTCTCTGTGAACTTAATGGTTTCTTTTCCTTAGCTGAAAAAACTCAATTAAGCTCTAACGAGATTGAAGGATTCTTCAAGAAACTTGATGAATTTGATCTACCATTTGATGAATTTATTTGTACGCTATGCCAAACTCGATTTTGGAGTGGCTTAGAAGACGGTGACTTTAATTTCAAAGAATTATGTATAGCCCTTAGCCACGCTGTAACTCAATACAATCTATCCTTAGAAGTTAAGCCTTGTTTTCATGGTGCTAATCACTTTAGAGATGTCACTTTTTCTCTGAGCCTATTAGCATCGCAACATCATCGCATTAGACAAAGCTTAAAAAGTCCCTTATGGCAGATTTCTGATGAATCGTATTGGTTATTGCTTTTTTGCGCCATAGGACATGATTTTGGACATACTGGCTTAATTAACTCATTTCCTCATCAACTTGAAATAAATTCCGTCAAATTAATAGGTGAGTTTTTGCAAACTAGAAGCCTATCAAACAAACAACTGACTTATCTTCAGGATCGAGTTGAATATCTAGTTCTATCTACTGACCCTCGAGACTTTAAAAAATTGTCTTCTTTGATTAAAAACGATACTATTTTTCAAACTGAACTCGATTATTTAAGTTTTTTATTAATTGAATCAGACCTTCTAGCAAGCACACTCCCGAGAAGAGGGATGTTGCTAGGAGAGAAATTAAGACAAGAATGGTCTACCAATTACCCCGTAGAAGCAAAGAAAGTATCAACTCCCGAAGGACGTTACCAATTCTTAGCCCACATTGAATTCTTAAGCCCTCATGCTGAGTGTTTAGGGATTATGACAATTCATCAAAAAGAATTGAATAACTTCAGACTAATATAAAAAATATAGGGTTATTATAAAAACTACTTTATTTATAGGAAAAAGTAGGATTTTTAACTACAATAGAAGTCCAATCTACCTTAAGAGTGAATTTTGAAAAGGACGTATATGCTGACCTATGAAGATGCGGTAATCAAACTGCAAACCTCCGGAAACATTACTCTCAAGGACTTTAAAGACATGACATATGAAGACCTCGTAGAACTTTTAGAGGAAATTAAAAAATGGTCTTTATTTGCCAATGGGAAACCAGAAAAGCTAAAGAAAGAAAAAGATAAGAAGAAAAAGAAAAAGAAAAACTGAAATTAGCAAAGACCTCTACTTTTTAAAACGCCCCAAAACTATTAATGCAATTTACGCCTACCGAAGCTATAGTAACAAACCAACTTTTTCTATTAAGTTGCTCACTCATTTTATCTGGTCTTTTAATATCTAACTTTTGGTTTTTCAAGCATGAAGATAAAGCTTTGAAACCAAGTATATTTTGGCCATTGTCAATAATAAGTATGCTACTTTCTTTTTGCTGTTTTTTTGCAATGACTGTATCTCCATCATTGCGACTAGCGATTATTCCAGGAGTGGGATTTACCCTATATTCAATTTTGTTTTTGACATTCAGCATTAAAGAAATAATTGGTCCTGTCAAAAAACGCACGGTGATTAGTTTCATTATTGCCATGCTTGTATCTACAATTATCTTTGGATACTTAAGGGTATTCGAAAACTTTCAAATTAGAACATCTTTCTTTGTTGCTAACGTGTTATTTTTAACAGGCTATAGCCTTAATAATATAAGAATAGCAAGCAAAGTTGCCAACACAATACTTTTAAAAGTACTATTTTATGGAAGTTCCATCATATTTATTATTGGCGCCATTCGTATGGCCACACTTTGGCAGTTTGGTCTCCAAGATAAGAATCTTGAATTCGACAACGTTAAAGATTTTATATCGGAACCAATTTTATCGACTAGCGTGCGATGGCTGTGGACCTCAATCTATATATTCTCTTATTTTATAACTTCTGGTCTTTATTTGGAAAGATTGCTTTTAGCTAAAAACAAGACTGAACTTTATCTACAAGAGAATAAGAAACTTCTCCAAGAAAAACATGAGCTCATGGAAAGGTTTATGTTAGCTAATCGCGTCTCAGAAGCTAATGCCCTATCTGCGTCCTTATCGCATGAATTGAATCAACCTTTAGGTGCTTTAAAATTAAACATTGAATACTTAAATAGAAATCTTTCAACGATTTCAAGCCCTAATATCGATATAGGCACAACCCTCAGAGAAATGTTAGATGACACTAATCGATCATCACAAATTGTTAACTCATTAAAAAACATATTCACTAATAAAAATTCAAACACGTCGAACCATAATCTTCAAGCAGCGATAAATTCAACCTTGGATATTTGTAAAGCTAGTCTTCAACAAATGGGCATTAATGTTGAGACTACGATAACTAATAATTATCAGGTACATATTAATGATATCGAGATGATTCAGGTCTTTATGAATTTAATTAATAATTCAATTGATGCTTTATCTAAGTTATCTAAAAATGATAAATGGATACGAATAGTTACAAAAGAAAGCGGCCAATTTAAGCAT
>Ga0194047_10001392_pt1 | contig 14833 bp, 17 predicted proteins | sample JunL225m_MetaG_2_FD_160070 | JGI IMG/M metagenome (GOLD analysis project Ga0194047, IMG submission 160070) | Anoxic zone freshwater microbial communities from boreal shield lake in IISD Experimental Lakes Area, Ontario, Canada - Jun2016-L221-5m | ecosystem: Environmental > Aquatic > Freshwater...
ACCCATGCCACTTTCACTTCTACCTTCGCCCCCACCAGCTGGTCTATTTTCTGCTCTATTATTCGTATTCAAAACGATCCCCACACTTAAACTTGGTGCAGTTTTAGCAGTAAAGGATTTGTTGTAAATATGTTTAATGGGAATGATGGTTTCAAAAACAAGATTTCCAAAAGCATCATAATTGATCCCCATTTTAATGGCAACTGTATCAGAAACATCATAAATTCTATTGTCCATATTTATAAAGCCAAAAGTTTTAAAAATATCTTTCTCCATCAAAAGTTGTTTTTTAAAATTTGATTGGTCAGCAGTTTTATTTCCTCCATTTCCCCTTGGTCTATTATTACGATCTCCTTCTGTATTTTCATTGGCAGGAAAACTTAGTCCCATGGATTTATCTTTTTTACCCTTGGTATCAATATAAACCGAAATACCCGATCTTAATATCGTCATTTGTGTTGCTTGATCACCAGTAGCGACACTAATATAAATATTATTATTGTCATTGGTAATATTGTATTGCATTGCACCATCTTCAGTGCCAAAGCGCAGGGGCAAACTCCAATCCACAGAATTCCCATCGGCCACAATTGGACTTTCTTGAAAATTGCCCAATGGATATTCCTTCGGACTGCAATTGGTTAAAGTAAGCATTAGGCTAAATGCCGCAAAAATGAATTGTATTTTTTTCATGTTCAACTAAATTATAATTAAGCGAAAACTGTTTACTTTTTAAAAATCAAAGCCCTGTAAAAAACAGGGCTTTAATGAAGATATAATTTTTAAATTTTTTATACTTGTGATATATTATTTTCCAACCACTTTATATTTTAAGGTATTGTTTTCGATAAATTCTTCAAAGAATAAATTATTACTAGAAACAAAATATTTACGGTTGTTGATGATGACTGCTTTGCAATCCGCAGGCAGTGCATCAATGATATCTCCAATATTGTATTGCTTAGCAGGTGTCATTGTACTTGGCGCCATTGCAGGGGCATTAGACAGGACAGTTGTATTGTTTTCAACAGCACTATTTTGAGTAGCCCCTTCATCAGTACCGGTATTTAATACCCCATTCAAGCCGGCAATTAAATACCAAATCGTACCATCTTGCTTCACATATTCTTTGTAATAAGTACCATTGTATTCAAAATATTTTTCGTTGTTTACCACCACAACTTTAGCATCTTTTGGAATTTTAGGAACACTAGCGCCAACAGGTGCTTGCACCACTTGATATTGGTTCTCATTTTGACGATAATAAATACCACTATGGTAGTAATAAGGGAAGCCTCCAAAATTAAAGCCCCAATATCCATAAGGCAAGGCACCAATTGAAATACCAAATGGGGGAAAAATGCTTCCATAATAACCACCATAATAGCCATAAAATAAGCCATCATAAAAATAGTATGGATACCCTCCAAAGCTTAGTCTCATAAAAGATCTAGGGATACTTCTATACATTCTACCACCAGCGACACCAACATGCATATTTGCACCAACACTAGCAGTAGCTCTTACATTCCCACCTACACTAGCAGTAGCTCTTACATTCCCAGCTCCACTAAAACTTCCACGGCTAAAACCACCACCGCCAAATCCACCACCACTAAAACCTCCGCGGCTAAAACCACCACCTCTTCCACCTCTTTGCGCTTCTAGGGTTGAAGTAGCAACCAATAACAGTATAGTGGCTGTCATTACAATTAAATTTTTAATCTTTCTCATAAGTAAGGTTTTTAAAATTATTATCAATTAATTTCTAATTATTAGATGGTACTTTGAATCAATAGTTTAAAGCTAAGTTGATTTTACAAAGTTAAATCATTAAGTAAAAATGTTAACAAGAATTTTAACCCTTTTAAGCAAATCTTAAGTAAAAATTTGATCGCTTTATTAAGAACTTTAAACTGGAACCAAATAAAGAGGTCTATAATGGAACTGCCATAAAATAAGGACTACCTTTATTAAACAGATTCCCCCAATGATTCAAACCTATCATGCGCGACCCCTTCCAGAAAGCGCAAAATTTTCCATTCTAATTCCAAGCTGGAATAACTTAGCCTATTTAAAAATCTGTATAGAAAGTATTAGAAAAAATTCAGCATTTGTGCATCAAATTATTGTGCATGTCAATGAAGGAAAAGATGGAACACTGGAATGGATTGAATCGCAAACAGATATCAATTATACACATAGCATTCAAAACATTGGAGTTTGTTATTCCTTAAATTGCGCAAGGAGTTTGGTGAAAACAGATTACATAGCGTATGTAAATGATGACATGTATTTGTGTCCTAACTGGGATCAATTTTTGATGGATGAAATTATTAAAATTGGACATCAAAAATTTTTTTTATCCGCAACTGTGATTGAACCTATTGCTTCAAGCAATTGCGTGATTACAAAAAACTATGGCACAAATTTTTCAAATTTTGATGAGCCTACATTATTGAAAGAATATAAAAGTTTAGCATTTAAAGATTGGGCAGGCGCCACCTGGCCACCGAATCTATTACCAACTAAACTATGGGATGCAGTGGGTGGATACAGTATTGAATTTTCACCAGGTATGTATTCCGATCCTGATTTTTCCAATAAATTATGGAAATCAGGCGTGAGATATTTTAAAGGAATTAGTGCAAGCAGAGCGTATCATTTTGGATCAAAATCGGTATCAAGAGCAAAATTAAATAAGGGCTATTATCAATTCATCAATAAATGGGGCTATACCTCCAGTTTTTTAACTAAAAAAGTATTGCATCGAGGCGAAATTTTTAATGGGCCCTTTGCCGAAATGGAAGTTCATCGTCTTTCAAGAATTAAGCAATTGTTTAAACGCGTAGGATCTGCTTTTTTAAAATTAGAATTTTAAAAGACTTCAACTTTTATACTAACTAGCACTTCTGCTATTAAGTGAACCAGGTTTACTATTTGTTTCATTATACCTTTTAGTTCCCCTCTATTTATTAGGCAAAGCAGATTATATTTGCAGTATGGGGCAGAAAAAATTAATCAAATTTGCAGCAATCAAGACTTATGTAAATGTATTGGAATATCCACAGGGGATGCCAGGAAAATGGAATGCATTTTTTGATAAATTAAACAAGGGAGCATACCCCATTTCATTGGATGGGCTTGCCGTTGGATCAAATAATATCCCTCTCAAACCCCTCCTATTGGAATTGGCTTGTGGTCGTGGAGAGTATGCATTGGGTTTAGCGCGCCTATTTCCTGAACAAAATTTTCTTGGACTTGATATCAAAGGCAATAGAATCTGGAAAGGTGCCAGCATTGCAAATAAAGACAGCATCAAAAATGTAGCATTTGTTAGAACGCAAATAGAGCAAAGCATACATTATTTTGCGAAACAGGAAGTAAGTGAAATATGGATCACTTTTCCTGATCCTCAATTGAGATTGTCCAAAGCTAAAAAAAGATTAACCCATCCACAGTTTTTAAGATTGTATCAGCAATTTTTACAACCCGGAGGTATCGTTCATTTAAAAACAGATAGCCCAAATTTATATTTATTCACTAAAACAGTAATTGAACTGTATGGTCTTACCAAGATTATAGCTACTGATGATTTGTATGGATCAGCCTTTATGCAATCAGATCAATGGGATGAAAGATGCGCTATTAAAACATATTATGAAGGATTGAATATTGCAAGTAGCAATCGCATCCATTACATTCAATTTAAAATTGATCAAGTATTACCGCAGGATAAAGATGAAATACTTAAAGAAATGATTGCTGCATTTGAAGTAACAGAAACCCATGATGCGAAAAGAGAAAGAGGTTCTGATGCAAAAGAAAATTAAAAAAATGATTGAAGGAAGACAATATTATATAGATGTGGATGGCAAATATGTATTTACAGAATTGTACCATAAGGAAAGAGGCTACTGTTGTGGTAATGCTTGCAGGCATTGCCCTTATCAATACGAAGCAGTACCAGAGCCTGTAAGAACAAGGTTGCAACTTATAAAAGAATTAAGTAAAATTAAAAGTCCCAATGCAATACACAGCAAAGACCAATGATTTTTTTCAAAATGTATTTGATGTTGTAAGGCTTATTCCCAAAGGCCGTGTGACCAGCTATGGCGCTATTGCAAAATATTTAGGAGCTGGCGGAAGTTCAAGAATGGTAGGCTGGGCCATGAATGCATCGCATGGCGTAAAACCCAAAGTGCCTGCGCATAGAGTAGTGAACAGAAATGGAATGCTAAGTGGTAAGGCACATTTTGAAACCCCCACTACAATGCAAGAGTTGCTTGCTAAAGAAAAAATAAAAGTAAAAAAAGAAACCGTTGTAGATTTCGAAAAACATTTCTGGGATCCAGTTAAAGAATTAGGACTTTAATAACTTAAAGTATAATAGCAACTGCCTAACTATAATAAGGCTTGATCATCATGTACACCATGGGGCCTGTCACTGCTACATAAAACCAAATAGGCCACATTCTTTTTGCTTTTCTTTTATGGTCTTCATATTCACCAGTTAAACCGCGGTAAGCTGTAAATAAAATAAAAGGCAAACTGGTAGCGGCTAAAATGATATGGGTAGCTAATAAAATAAAATAAAGTCCTCTTGTATTGCCCAGTACCGCTAGTTCTGCAGCACTTAAGATACCATCGTGATTGGTATCTCCAAACTTAGTTTCGCCTGCAAATAAATGATGCGCAATATAACTAACCAAAAACAAGACCGAAAGTAAAAGTGCAGTTAGCATGATATTTTTATGTGCCGTATAGTTTTTTTGTTTCACTGCAATTAAAGCAGCCAACAATAAAACAGCCACCGTAGCATTTAATAAAGCATTTACTAAAGCAAAAATATGTTTGTCAAAAGGCAATTCAACTGCAAGCGTAAATTTGCTTAAGAAAATAACAGCAGCTAAAACGACTACAGAGAATATTCCAATTAGCCATTTTGCTTGTTGATCATTTTTTTTCATTACAGGTGCTAACATATTTCAATTTTATTTTGCAAAGTAAAAACTAAATAGATCATCTAGTTTATTTTGTTTTAGGTTTATTAAATTTTGTATTAAAATAATATACAAAACCGCTTACCATCAACACAATCAATAACCACAACCAGCTTAGGTCTATAATTTGTTGGAACACTTCGTTTTTCTTAGTCTTGTCTTTTTCCAACATTAAATAACCTACATCCTTGGCTAATTTCATAAGCGATGTGGAATCCAATCCATTGTAATATCCACGCACTTGCATCTTTCTATCAATTAAAACAAAACGGCTGGTATGTACAAAATCGGGGCTGATGGGTTCTTGGCTAAATTTGTCCACTTTTAGTTCTTCAAATGCAAATTTGTAAATAGAATCACGATTGCCCGTAAGCAGCCACCAATTGTCTGAAACCACTCCCATCTTATTGGCATAGGCCCTTAATACGGGAACACTGTCTCTTACTGGATCAACACTAATAGACATAAACTGAACAAAAGAAGTATCAATTCGATTGCGCACATCACCTCCTTTAGCAAAGGAGCCTTGCACCTTGCTCATATTGTTAGTAAGCTTTGGGCAAATACTACCACAGCTGGTAAAAAATAAATCGAGGATAATGATTTTTCCTTGTTGATCATAAATAGAAACTGTATCACCCAATTGATTCACCAATTGGATGTTCTTAGTTTTATGCCAAATGCTGTCTGACTTTTGTTTGCCATCCACTACTTGCTCTATTACTGTATCTAGTAAATAATGGCGGGGCATAATGACCGCATGGTCACTTGCCGATTTTAACCACAAATAACAAGCCAATGGCATAAAAAAAGCAATAAGTAAACCGTAGAAAGATTTTTTTGACATTTTTTAAATTTAAAAACCACCTCTGATGTCGGGGTGGTTTTGCTTCTTGGAAAAGGGCCCTCGAGCTCCTTCTCTTGATAATTTCTTTTTCTTGTTGGGTACTATTTTTACTTTATACCTTCCATCGTAAGCACCTGCTTTAATTTGATCGTCTCTTTTAATTTGGTGCTCGAATTTTTTTTTCATAGCCTTTGTTAAGCTTTGTTTCAACTCAACACCACGCTACCAATTCTTCACTCCTAGTTTCTAATAATAGGGAGTTGGTTCTGGTTTAGAAGTTTCTTTTGTTGGCGCTACGCTTTCATGCTTTGTTTCAGCGGCTTCCTGCTTGGAAGCGCCATGCGCTTCTTCTTTCTGTTCAACTTTAATGGTAGCTTGTTCTTTAAAATGGGGATCATAATCATTTCTCAAATTTCTGAATGAACTTCCATCCCATAAAAAAGCACTAATAAACCAAACGAATAATAACAATGGAACAATAATGGTCATGATTAAGTTTTTTACTTCATGCTTTAAGTGCATAAAATAAGCGACAATATAAAAAGCCTTCGCCATCATTAAAATAACAATGGTGCCTTTAATAGCCAACTTTAAAGCTACCGAAGTCATGCTCATCATCCAAAAGCCAAGCATTAATTCGATAATCGTAAATACCGATAAGATAATCGTTACTTTCTTAATTTCTGCCATGGCTTCTGCGTTATGCGCTTCCTGATCTGTGTGTGAATGTGACATATAAATTTTTGAATGCTAATTATAATAAATAAAAGATAGTAAATACAAATACCCAAACTAAGTCTACAAAGTGCCAGTACAAGCCTGCTTTTTCAATCATTAAATAATGACCTCTTTGTTCAAACTTGTTTAACAAAGTCATGATGAGCATGATGATATTGATCACTACCCCGCTAAATACGTGGAAGCCATGAAAACCAGTGATGGTAAAAAAGAAATTGGTAAAGTTGGTTGTGCTGGCGGTACCATCTGCATTTAAAAATGGATTCATACCCCACCAAGCGCCTTCGCTGTGCAAGTGGTTCCACTCCCAAGCTTGACAACTTAAAAAAGCAAGACCGCCAATAATGGTTAAAATCATATTTCTTACCACCCCGCTCTTGTCCATATTTTTACCAGCATGTACTGCTAAAACCATGGTCACCGAACTGATGATCAAAATAAATGTCATGATACTTACAAACACCAAGGGTGCATGCACGCCATCTGGAGCAAATGGAAAACTTCTAAAAACTTCATTGGAATTGGGCCATCCGTTGGTTGAAAAACGGACGGTACCATAAGAGATTAAAAAAGCACCAAAAGTAAAGGCATCACTCATTAAAAAGTACCACATCATTACTTTTCCGTACTCAGAATTAAAAGGGCTTTTTCCTCCTCCCCACAATTTTGCTTCATTAGGCGAAGCGGTTGTTGTTGTTGACATGTTCAATTTCTATTTCAGTGCAAAAATATTGGCTATCAAGGATATTCGTATCAAAATGCCGGGTTTTTTTGTATTTATCTTTAACAAATTTGGGGCCTTTATCCAATCCAATGAAGGAAGACATAAAGGTAAATCCAAAGTATGTCTACAAAATGCCAGTAGGTAGACAGCAATTCTACCGGCAAGGTATTTTCTGTGTTGTTTTTGGCCGAAAAAGACTTAAAAGACACCCCAATCAGTGCAATGACCCCACCTAAAACGTGCAATAAGTGTAAAAGGGTAATAACGAATAAAAAGGAGGCTGCCGAATTGCTTCTTGGACCTGTTAAAGCAATATTATTGGCTTGAAGGGCCATAAAACCTTGTACCTGCATAACCATAAAAACTACCCCTAAAATAGCCGTCACACTCAAAAATCCGCGGTAAGGGTTTTGAAGGCCTTCTTTGGCCTTTTTTACGGCCATTTGCATGGTAAAGCTACTTAGTAATATAACAACGGTAGAGATAAAAAACACTTTAGGTAGGTCAAAATCCAACCAATTGGCTTGGCTCTTTTTTACAATATAGGCACTGGTTAATCCAGCAAACATCATTACAATGCTGCCTAGTCCTGCGTATAAATACATCTTTTGAGGATGTATTTTATTTTTTGTTTTTAATTCTGTTGCCATAATATAATTTTTATAATTTATCTGCGAGTAAGGCTAAATAAACAATAGGTAAATAAATATAACTGCTAAACATGACTCTTCGGGCAGCAGGAACCCCCATATTTTGATACAGTCTTACACATTGCACCACCATAAAAATATTGGCTACAAGTAAAACCCACATACTAATATTGCCCGTTAAGTGTAAATAATGTGGTAAGAAACCAATTGGAATCATCAACACGGCATACATAATAGATTGTAAGGCTGTGAAACGTGTAGGTCCTTCTTTAGCAGGTAATAATTTAAAACCCACTCTAGAATAATCGGTATGTGATACCCAAGCAATTGCCCAGAAATGTGGGAACTGCCATAAAAATTGAATTAAGAATAATGCCCAGCCTGCATAAGAAAAATCGTCGTTGCCAGCTACATATCCAATTAAACAAGGAAGGGCTCCAGGAAAAGCGCCTACTAAAACAGCGATGGAATTTATTTTTTTTAGCGGCGTATAAATAAAAGCATACAAGAATAAACTAAATGCAGAAAGTAGTGCAGCAGAAAAATTAAAATACTTCCACATCATCGCAACACCTACAACTCCGGTAACAATAGCAAAAGCATAAGCCGTTTGTTGCGACATTCTACCGGAAGCCACCGGACGATTCGCCGTGCGTTTCATTTGCGCATCGGTATTTTTTTCAACTGCTTGGTTGATGGCATTGGCACTTCCTGTAATACATAAACCTGCAAAAGTTAAAAGTAAAATCATCGTCCAATCATAAGCCATGACTTTGGGAGCCAACATATAACAAATCACACAAGTAAACACCACTGTAAAACTCAGGGTGAATTTCATTAGCTGTGCGTAATTGGTCAGGGTTTGTTTCAAGGAATATTTTTTCAAAAAGTTATCATTCAATAAAAAGAAAATACTACTACAAGTTCAACAAATTAGAATGCCCTGAAATCAGGGCATTCTAGAGCTGAATATTTTAACTAGTGGGTACCTGTTTCATCTGCACCCACAGGAGTGGTTTGTGGAATAAAGTCATGTCCATCTTTACCGTAATCATATGGCCAACGGTATACCTCAGGTATTTCACCAGGCCAGTTGCCATGACCAGGACTAATAGGTGTAGTCCACTCTAAAGTATTTGATTCCCATGGATTTAACACGGTTACTTTACGTCCTTTGAATATAGAATAGAAGAAATTGATTAAGAATAAAATTTGTGTTGCAAAAACAATCATTGCAACGGTGCTAATGAAACGATTTAATTCGGCAAATTGTTTAAAGCTTTCCCAAATGCTAAAATCAAAATAACGACGAGGCATACCCGCTAAACCTTGGTAATGCATTGGCCAGAAAATCATGTAGGCACCAGCAATGGTAATCCAAAAGTGAACATAACCTAAAGTATTGTTTAAGTAGCGGCCATACATTTTAGGAAACCAATGATAGACACCTGCGAACATCCCAAACATAGAGGCCACACCCATTACAATATGAAAATGCGCCACAACAAAATAACTATCGTGTAAATAAATATCTAATGCTGCGTTACCCAACCAAATACCAGTTAAACCACCAGAGATAAATAAACTTACAAATCCGATAGCGAATAACATACCTGGCGTGAAACGAATATTACCTCTCCACAAAGTAGTTAACCAGTTAAATACTTTAATCGCAGAAGGTACCGCAATTAATAAAGTTAACAATACAAACACCGAACCTAAGAAAGGATTCAATCCTGTAACGAACATATGGTGCGCCCAAACCAAGAAGGCTAAGATGGCAATAGCAAATAAAGAACCCAACATCGCCATATAACCAAAGATAGGTTTGCGAGAATTCACTGACATGATTTCAGACACCATGCCCATGGCAGGTAATAAGATAATGTATACCTCAGGATGACCTAAGAACCAGAATAAGTGTTGGAATAAAATAGCAGAACCACCTTCGTTAGATAAAGCACCTACTCCATTTACATAAATATCAGAAAGATAAAAACTAGTTCCAAAGTTTCTATCAAAAATTAATAAGATCATACCAGACAATAAAACTGGAAAAGACAATACCCCTAAAACTGCTGTAAAGAACAAAGCCCAAATGGTTAAAGGCAAACGCGTCATGCTCATTCCTTTGGTACGCATGTTTAAAATAGTTGCGATATAATTTAATCCACCTAATAAAGAAGAAACAACGAATAAGGCCATTGAAATAATCCATAAGTCCATCCCAGTTTTAGAACCTGGAGAGGCATCGTGTAAGGCAGACAATGGAGGATAGGCTGTCCAACCACCACTGAAAGGTCCTGTTTCTACAAATAAAGAAGACATCATGATCACACTCGCGGTAAAGAAAAACCAATAGCTTAACATATTCATAAATGGAGACGCCATATCGCGTGCACCCACTTGAAGTGGAATTAAAAAATTAGCAAAAGTACCAGACAAACCAGCTGTTAATACAAAGAATACCAATACCGTTCCATGTGTAGTCACTAAAGCATAATAAGCTTCGGGTGTAATTTGACCCCCTTTAGCCCATTTTCCTAAGAGCGATTCCAACCAAGGAAAACTTGCATCAGGATAACCCAATTGCAAACGGAATAATACGCTCATTAAACCACCTAATACTGCCCAAACCATTCCTGTGATCAAGAATTGCTTCGCGATCATTTTGTGGTCTTGACTAAATACATATTTAGTTAAGAACGTATCATGGTGCTCATGATGACCGTGCTCTTCATGTCCGTGACCTTCATGTAATGCTGCTTCGTGACTCATACCTTTTATTTAAAAATTTTAATCTTAATATTTTTTACATTTTTGCTTTAGTTACTTTAGCAGTTGTATCTGCTTTAGCTGCTACAGATGGTGTTACTCCTGCATCAGCTGTTTTCGTAGCTTCTGGATCTTTCTCAGGGAAGGCAGTATAGTATTGTGGCTTTTGTTTGGCCATCCACATATCGTAATCTTCTTGTTCTACTACTTCAATAATTCCTTTCATAGAGTAGTGACCATTTCCACACATTTGATCGCAAGAAATTTCATAAGCAAAATTAGGATTGCCTGTTTTCTCACGCATTTCTTTAGTTGTATAAATAGGTGTAAACCACATGGTAGTAGGAATACCAGGCACCGCATCCATTTTCAAACGGAAATGTGTTAAACCCACATCATGAATCACATCTCTTGATCCAATGATTAATTTAACTGGTTGTCCTTTTACCACATACATGGTTTGTTCAGTTTGAATATCGTCTTGTGCATATTTATCATCCCAAATAATTCCTACAGAGTTGGTAGCAGGATCTATATTCTTATAATATTTTTTTCCAAAGATGCCATCCTTACCTGGGTAACGGAAAATCCATCCAAATTGTTTACCTGTCACTTCAATCACATTGGCATTCTTAGGAGGTTCCCCAGTAAAGAAAAACCAGTTACGTAAACCAAATACCACTAATACAGTTAATGCAATAGCAGGAATGGCCGTCCAAATTAATTCTAATTTAGTGCTATGCGCAAAGAAGAATACTTTACGGTTTTTATCTTCTTGGTATTTATAAGCAAACCAAAATAATAAAACCTGTGTAATCACAAATACAATACCTGTAATAATTAAAGTCACAAAAAGCATTTGATCTACTTTCTCTCCTTGAATGCTTGCAGCACCTTGTGCCAATTGGGTTTTACCATAATAGGCTTTATTACAAACGTAAATACCTATGAAACCAAGAACCAAAAAAGCAACCATCAAAAATCCATTGATTTTGTTGTTTTGTTGACGACTGGCTTCTTCGCCTTTTAAAATAGATACGTATTCACTTGCTTTGGCAATTTGAAAAATTACCACATAAATAAATACGATGATTGCAACAGATAAAATTAAACTCATAATTCGTTTTTTCTAAATCAATAATTATACTTGATGAATGATACTTTCTTTTAAGAATGGATGGTACTTCGCAATCAAAGGCTTGCTTGCCAAAGAACGCGCCACCATTAAAATCATTACGCCAACAAAGAAAGATAAGATACCAAAATCCAACCAACCCAAGCTTACGCTTTCTTTCATTAAACTTCCCATTACCATTTGGTAAAAATCAATCCAATGTCCAAATAAAATAAGCACTGACATAAACGCCATTAATGTAAAATTACGTTTAGCAGAACGCTTCATTAATATAATCAAAGGACAAAAGAAGTTGACAAATAAATTCAAGAAGAAAATAGGTTTGTAGGCACCTTGAACACGGTGTTTGAAATAAACAGTTTCTTCGGGAATATTTGCATACCAAATAAGCATGTATTGAGAGAACCATAAATAAGTCCAGAAAATAGAAAAGGCAAACATGAATTTACCAACATCATGTAAGTGTTCACTGTTCGACAATTCCATATAACCTTTGTTTTTCATGTACACCAACCAAATTGCAATCAAGGCCATACCTGCAACAAAAGAGCTTGCAAAAGTATACCAACTGTACATGGTCGAATACCAATGAGCATCAATGCTCATTAACCACAACCAAGGAATGGTACTAGCAACAGTTAAACCAAACCATACTAAGAAAAATCCAGCGCGTTTCATGTTTCCAATATTGAATTTGTATGCTGTATCATGATCCATTGGAGCGATGTCTGCTTCGCGAGAAATTTGACGCATTCTATAACCAAAATAAGACCATAAGCCAATGGCTAAAGTGGTCCATACAATAAAGAAAGTAGGATTTAAGAAACCAGATTTTCCTTTTAAGATAGGATCTTTTGCAACTGCTTCAGTATCCAACCAATGATAGATGTTGTGTTTACCACCTGCTACGATATAAATTAAAACAACAAAAGTAATGGAACCAAAAACAGGTACCAAAGTAGAAATGGCTTCTGCAATTCTTCTAAAAGATTGCATCCATGCAGCTTGTGCCATGGCACTAAAACATAAAAAGAACATAGCAGCATTGGTCACTAAAGTCCAGAAAATAGTGTTGTACATTAAGGTTCCCCAAAAATGTACTTGCTCATGTTCGTCACTGCTAAAGCCTTTGGTAAACATGCCGTACAATAAAGCAGCGGCACCTATGCCTATTAATGCATAAGACCATGTTTTAAGACTACCAGGAATTTCAAATTGCTCTTTAATAGATGCCATCTTACTTCTTTTGTTTATTCTTAATATATTTAATAATCATCCAACGTTGACGCTTGCTTAATTGAGAAGCGTAGGAACCCATCAAGTTTTTTCCGTAAGCAACAGAATAAAACATTTGACCTGCCGGCATGCTCTCATATTTTACATCTCCCACTAATGTAGCAGGCTTTGCAGGATAAGGACCATTGCCATCTTTGTATAAAGGACCGTTGCCATTTAATTTTAGACCATGACAAATACCACAGTTAATTAAATACAAACGCTCCGCTTCGGCAGCATCTTTTGTATTTAAAGAATCAATTGGATTGGGTACCATTCTAGATGCATAATAATTAGTAGTATCCCCAGCTTTGTCTTTTGCATAAGGGAAAGGCATTTCTTTACCACGTGCAAGGGTACCTGCAACAGGAAGATTGTCATAATGAATTCCTTTTTCTGCAAGGTTGCTGTGGTCGGCATAAGTTTCATACGCACGGCTATAAGCCATATCAGGCATGTAAATTTTGCCTGGCGTGCGCTTTACATCGTCGCAGCTAACCAAAGTAAAAATGGCTATCACCATGCCTAGAAGCTGAAGCTTTATAATGTTGTTTTTATTCATCTTTTTTATCTTATAAACTAATTCAAATTTATTTTCGATCGAATTTTTCTCTACATCGAAACCTCTTAAAGTTTTTCTCTACATCGAAACCTGCACTGCAGGTTTCTCTTCCTTATCATACGTCCCAAACCACCAACCTTCTTCTGCTACTTGCACATCTGTTTCAATTGCACCGTTTGATTTTAATAAAGCCACTAAATCTTCTGCATTTGTTTTTTCAGTGCACTCAATCACCATCACAAATAAATCATCGGTAGCACGCTTGTGAAAATGATGTTTCTTTACACCAGGCGCTAATTGACATAACCAACAAAAAGTCATCACCATACCCACTGCAGCAAAAAGAACCGTTAATTCAAAAATAATTGGGATCCAAGCTGGTAAAGCAAAGTGAGGTTTACCACCAATATTCAATGGCCAATCTTTTGTAAAGATCCAGCTAATGGCACTAATGGCAGTAGTCGTACCCGTAATACCATAAATAAAACCAGCAGTGTGTAAGCTTGTTTCGCGCATACCCAAGGCATGGTCTAAACCATGGACGGCAAAGGGTGTGTATACATCTTTTATTTTATAGCCAGCAGTGCGCACTTGCTTTACTGCAGGAAACAAAACCTTTTCTTCATCAAAACAGCCAACAACGAATTTCTTTTGTGCCATAATTTTTTTCTTAATCGATATTATAATTAGTGTGCATGAACATTATCGTGAACAAATGAATCCAAGGGTTGTGCTTCCAATTTTTCAAATTCGGGTTTGAAAGATTCACCACTTCTCTTTAATACATATTTAATTTCTGCAACCGCAATTACAGGGAAATATTTAGCGAATAAGAAGAAGCAAGTAAAGAACAAACCAAACGTACCCATGTAAAATCCAATCTCCCAAATAGAAGGGCTATAATAAACAGACCAGCTAGAAGGTAAATAATCACGGTATAAAGAAGTAACAATAATTACAAAACGCTCAAACCACATACCAATATTAACAATGATGCTCATGAAGAAAGTAACAAAAACATTTCTTCTCATTTTTCTAGACCAGAAAATTTGAGGAGACAATACGTTACAAGCCATCATACCCCAATAGCTCCAACCATAAGGGCTAAATAAATAAGCACGGCT
>Ga0194047_10001401_pt1 | contig 14770 bp, 17 predicted proteins | sample JunL225m_MetaG_2_FD_160070 | JGI IMG/M metagenome (GOLD analysis project Ga0194047, IMG submission 160070) | Anoxic zone freshwater microbial communities from boreal shield lake in IISD Experimental Lakes Area, Ontario, Canada - Jun2016-L221-5m | ecosystem: Environmental > Aquatic > Freshwater...
GCATTGTTTTCTTTTTTGGTGTATTTACAATGTTAACTTTTACAGCTTTTACTTTGTAAACTTTTTCAATTTCTTTTTTGATTTCGTTTTTTGTTGCACCAGCTAAAACATTGAAAGTATAAACTCCCTTGTCAGCATTGATAGCAGCTTTTTCAGTAATACGAGGAGCTTTTATATTAGCAGAGATAGTTTTTGAAACTACTGCTTTTTCTTTTTTCTCTTTTGTTGTTTTTATTTTTTTCTCTGCCATAAAATTATTATTACTTTTTGCTATTATTTCTCCAAGCGAGCTGTTAAGAATTTGATAGCTCCTTCTGGATTTTCGATTACTAAATATTTTCTATTCAAAACTTGCATTGGGTTTATGTTTGCAAGCATTTCAAGTTCGAGGGCTGGAATATTGCGGAATGACTTTTGTATATTTTCATCTTTACCAGACATAGCGAGTAAAGCACGGATTTTCTTTGTTGTTGAAGTAAAGTCTTTGATGCCTGTAGCTTTTGAAAGATTCTTCATAACTTCTATAGCATTCTTTGTCTTCATTTCTTTTGTTGCTAAAGAATCGATAAAAACAACTTCTCCATCTTTGAATTTCTTTGAAAGAACTGAGTACAAAGCAACAACACGCATTTTCTTACTGATTTTTCTCTTGTAGTTTTTCTCAGCAAGAGGTCCATGAGTAACACCTCCACCCACCCAGATAGGTGAACGAGATGATCCATGACGAGCGCGTCCTGTACCTTTTTGTTTCCAAGGTTTCTTTCCTCCTCCAGAAACTTCTCCACGGCCTTTTGTATCAGCTGTGCCGGCACGCTTGTTTGAACGCATACTTTCTACCACTTGGTGAACAAGGTCAGCATTCCACTTCGCTCCGAAAATCTTCTCTGGTAGATCGATACTTCCAGCTTCTGTTCCTTTTTGATTGTATATTTTTGCTTTTAACATAAAATTATTATCTACTGATTATTTCTACCAAACTTCCACGCTTTCCAGGAACTGCTCCTTTGATAAGCATTACATTGTTTTCTTTATCAACAAAAACAACTTTCAAGTTTTTGTAAGTGATTCTGTCAGAACCCATACGGCCTGCCATTCTCATACCTTTTGGAACGTGTGTACGTAGACCTCCACCGATAGATCCTGGTTCACGTTCAGAGTGTTTCTGACCGTGAGATCTTGGACCTCCTTTGAAGCCATGGCGCTTTACAACACCTTGAAAACCTTTACCTTTTGAAACAGCAGTGATTTGTAGACTATCTCCTACTTCAAAAGTTGAAGCATCTATCATATCACCTTCTTTACCTTCGAATTTATCTCCAGCTTTCAAACGAAATTCTTTTAGAACTTTGAAAAGGTCTCCTTTCATTTGTCCTCTTTGTGCTTTGTTTACACGAGATTCTTTTTGTGTACCAAAACCAACTTGGACAGAATTGTAACCATCTTTTCCACCAGCTTTGATAGTAGTAACTTTGACAGGTCCAGCTGTAACGATAGTCACAGGCACCACTACTCCATTTTCAGTGAAGTATTCAGTCATATTTTGTTTTGTTCCAAGAATAAATTTCATTTTTTTGTTTTATATTATAACTTTTGACTAATTACATCATTTTGACATCGATTTCAACACCAGATGGTAATGAAAGATTAGTCAAAGATTCAATTGTTTTTGCATTCGGATTCAATATATCGATAACTCTCTTGTGCACTCTCATTTCAAATTGTTCACGAGTGTTTTTGTAAACGAAAGAAGCACGGTTAACTGTATATTTCTTTATTTCAGTAGGTAGTGGCACAGGACCAACAACTTTTGCATCGTAACGCATAGCTGTATCAATAATTTGCTTTACTGACGCATCCAAGATCTTACTCTCGTAAGCACGAACTCTGATGCGTAGTACTACTTCACGGCCTTCTTCTTTCGCCTTTGCAGATTTAGAAGAATGGGCTTTAGCAGCGTTCTCTCCGAGAACTTTTTTTGACTTTTTAATTGTTGTTTCTGATGTTGTCATAATTTTGAGCCGTAGCCCTAAGTATTAAGCGATGATTTTTGTAACAACTCCGGCACCAACTGTCTTACCTCCTTCACGGATAGCAAATCTTTGTTGATCTTCTAGAGCAACTGGAGTAACCAATTTAACTGTGAATTTTGCTGTATCTCCAGGCATAACCATTTCTACTCCTTCTGCTAATTCAACTTCTCCTGTAACGTCTGTTGTACGGATGTAGAATTGTGGCTTGTAACCTTTGAAGAATGGAGTGTGTCTTCCACCTTCTTCTTTCTTCAAGATGTAAACTTCACAAGTAAAGTGATCATGTGGAGTAACTGTTCCTGGTTTAGCAAGAACTTGTCCACGAGTAATGTCGTCTTTCTTTAATCCACGGAGAAGGATACCAGCGTTGTCTCCAGCCATACCTTCTTGAAGGTTCTTGTTGAACATTTCAATACCAGTAACTGTTGATTTTGCTGTTGCTTTAATACCAACAACTTCAACGTCTTCACCAACTTTAATTATTCCTCTTTCGATTTTTCCAGTAACAACTGTTCCACGTCCTTCGATTGAGAAGATATCTTCTATAGCCATAAGGAAAGGTTTTGCTGTATCTCGTTCTGGAACTGGGATATATGTATCAAGAGCATTTGCAAGATCCATGATCTTCATTGCCCATGGGTCACTAGCATCTGTAGCTTCAAGTCCTTTAAGAGCTGATCCACGGATAACTGGAGCATTTGCACCGTCAAAACCTTGTTTTGTAAGCAATTCACGGATTTCTTCTTCAACGAGGTCGATCATATCTTTATCATCAACCATATCGCATTTGTTTAAGAAAACGATAATCTTTGGAACACCAACTTGTTTTGCAAGAAGAACGTGTTCACGTGTTTGTGGCATAGCACCGTCAGTAGCAGCAACAACGAGGATAGCACCGTCCATTTGAGCAGCACCAGTGATCATGTTTTTGATGTAGTCAGCGTGACCTGGGGCATCAATGTGAGCATAGTGACGAGCATCTGTAGAGTACTCATTGTGTGAAATGTTAATGGTGATTCCACGAGCTTTTTCTTCAGGAGCATTGTCGATATCTCCAACACCCTTCATTTTAACAGTTTTACCGTTCAAATTAAGAACGTTCAAAATAGCTGCTGTTAAAGTAGTCTTTCCGTGGTCAACGTGACCAATTGTACCAACGTTTACGTGTGGTTTGTCTCTTTTAAATTCTTCTGCCATATACTTATTTTTGAGTTAATAGTTAAAACTTAACATACGAGAAGTTGCTAAATTTAGACCGCTAACTGTAATTAAAACTAATAATAATTGATTAAACAAATTTACTCTTTTGGCAATAGAAAAACTGCCAAAAGTGCAGTTAGTTCTATACTATCAGATTAAAATTTAAAGTCAAATTATATTTTGGGTAAAATAAAAGTGCTCAAACCATGTAAATGGTTTGAGCACTTTTTAAAAGAAACTTATTAATGAATTAAAGTTCCTTCTGATTCTAAATCCCAAAAAGGTCTAATTTGAAGTGGAATTTTTTTACTCCTTACTTCATTTAATGTTTTTGGGTGAACTAAACCTTTTGCTCTATCTTTTCTTAATAAACTTTCAAGTCCATTAAAAGAAATATCAGGAATTAATTTTGCAAAATTTTTTCCTTTTTCATTTTTCGGATCTTGAGTCATTAATCCAGGCACATCTTTCCAAAGGACAACCTTACTAGCATTCATAATGTTACCAATTAAACCAGCAGTATAATCACTACCCTCTCTGCCCAATGTAGTAACCATTTTTAAACACAGTAACTCATCATCAGATGAAGTAAAGAAAGTTCCAATAAAACCTTGTGTAATAATGTTTTTAGATTTTTTTAAAACCTCACATGTAAACTTTTCTTGCATCAATAAAGTAGTATCTTTTCTATTTATTTCTGCATTTCCAAATTGATCATCAGTCATAATAAAATCTGTTGCATTGATTAACTGATTTTCAACACCAGAAATTGTTAAATATTCATTAACAATAACTGACGCTAACATTTCTCCATATGGAAGGATTTGATCACTCATAAAGCCAAGGTATTTATGTCTACTAGAATAATATAAAGTTATCTTTATGTTCTGAAAAATTTTTTCAACTTTTGAAAAAATAGGATGATTTTCCGGAAAAGATAGCCCATTTATAATATTTTTGTGAAACTCTTCCAATTGACTCATTTGTTTTCTAGCCTCAAAGTTATCGTCTCTCAAAGATGCCTGAACTAGGGCTTCTAGGTTATTGGTTGTCTTTCCAAAAGCTGAAAAAACATTAATTGAATCTTCTTTAATAATCTCTTTAAAAATTAAAGGTAATCTCTTAATTGGCTCTACCCCGTTTACAGGGCCTCCACCAAATTTATTTATTACAGTCATACTTTATTGTTTTTTGTTTATTTATTTTATTTAACTATTTCAATTTTTCTTTTATATTACCAGCAAAAGTAACAAAAGTCAAAATAAAAAAGTCCTGTATGGTTAACAGGACTTTTTTAGATAAGCAGTAGCTTAAATTTTATCTAAAAGCTATTGTCTTTTTTCTTCTTAAGAAATTTGGGTTTGTAGCCCACAGCGCACCATAGTACTTTTTTCCAAAAGCAGCAATGGCTTTTTGAATCGTTTTTTTCATTTTAAAAAATGTTTAAAGTTAGTGTTGAATACTATTCCCTTTTTAATGAACAAAAGGAACAATCTATTTATACTTTAATGGTATCACTCCTATAAATAAAAGCAAACAAAAAGCCCCGCGGGCAATGCCCGCGGGGCTTTTTATGAGTCTTATTTTCTACTTGCAATAATAGTATCCGCAACGTTTTGTGGAACAATATCGTAACGTAAGAATTCCATAGTAAATGAAGCACGGCCTTCTGTCATAGAACGTAGACCAGTCATGTATCCGAACATTTCAGATAACGGAACAATTGCTTTCACAACTTTGTTCATACCACGGTCTTCCATTCCTTCGATAAGTCCACGCTTTGATGAGAGGTTACCTGTAACGTCTCCCATGAACTTGTCAGGAGTCACTACTTCAACTTTCATCATAGGTTCTAGGATAACAGGACGAGCCATCTTACAAGCATCTTGTACGGCCATTGAGGCTGCGATCTTGAAGGCCATTTCGTTAGAGTCAACTTCGTGGAATGATCCATCCCAAAGGTCGACAGAAACGTTAACCATTTTGAATCCAGCTAGAATACCACGATCGAGACCTTCTTTAAATCCTTTTTCACAAGGAGCGATATATTCTTGTGGAATAGCACCTCCTTTGATTGTATTAATGAATTCAAAACTATCTGTACGCTTTGTATTTTTTGGTAAATCTGCGATTTCTTCTTTTGTCATTGGAACCATAGGCTTGATTTTGATCTTCACGTGACCATAGTTTCCACGACCTCCAGATTGTTTAATGTATTTACCTTCTACTTCTGCAGAGCCAGTGATAGTTTCACGGTAAGCTACTTGAGGTTTACCTACGTTTGCTTCCACAGAGAATTCTCTTTTCATACGATCAACGATAATTTCAAGGTGAAGTTCTCCCATTCCGGCAATGATTGTTTCTCCTGTTTCTTGATCAGTTGAAACTTTGAAAGTTGGGTCTTCTTGAGCAAGGCGGTTAAGTGCCATACCCATTTTTTCTTGGTCAGCTTTTGTCTTTGGTTCGATACGTAGAGAAATAACTGGTTCAGGGAAAACGATACGATCCAAAATAATTGGATTTGCTTCTTCACAAAGTGTGTCTGAAGTAATTGTATCTTTGAGTCCTACAGCAGCTGCGATTTCTCCAGCGAAAACTTGTTTCACTTCTTCACGGTCGTTCGCATGCATACGGAGAATACGTCCGATTCTTTCTTTGTTTCTTGTACGAGGATTATAAACATAACTTCCAGCTGAAAGAGTTCCAGAATATACACGGAAGAAAATGATTTGTCCCACGAATGGGTCAGTAGCGATTTTAAAAGCCAAAGCAGAAAAAGGTTCTGAATCAGAAGCATGGCGGACCATTGGTTCTTCTGTATCTGGGTTTATTCCACCGATAGGAGGAATATCTGTAGGAGCTGGTAAGTAGTCGATGACAGCATCGAGCACGAGTTGTACACCTTTGTTTTTCAATGCTGATCCAGCGAAAACTGGGAAAATGTCATTATTAATAACAGCCTTACGTAAAGTCTTTTTCAAAACTTCCATACTTGGGATTTTTCCATCCAAATATTCTGTCATCATAACATCATCTGTTTCAACGATTTTTTCGATCAATTCTGCATGATACTTTTGTGCATCTGCTTTCATATCTTCAGGAATATCTTTTTCAATAACCTTATTACCCATTTCACCTTCGAAGTAATAAGCTTTCATTTTCAAAAGATCTACAACACCTTCATGTTTTTCTTCGAGTCCGATAGGGATTTGGTAACGAACAGCATTTTTATTCAAACGATCAAGGATAGTTGCGAATGAGTGTTCGAAACTAGCACCTGTACGGTCGAGCTTGTTCACGAAACAAATACGAGGAACTTTCGCTTCGTCAGCATAACGCCAGTTTGTTTCTGATTGAGGTTCTACCCCAGCCACACCATCAAATACGACGACAGCACCGTCGAGTACACGGAGAGATCTTTTTACTTCCACTGTGAAGTCAATGTGCCCAGGAGTATCAATAATATTGAAACGGTGCTTCTTACTCTTGTCTGTAAGTGCATATGTAGGTGTCCAGAAACAAGTGACAGCAGCAGAAGTAATAGTAATACCTCTTTCACGCTCTTGTTCCATCCAGTCAGTAGTTGTTTCACCATTGTGAACTTCACCGATTTTATGTGAAACACCTGTGTAATAAAGCACACGCTCTGTTGTTGTTGTTTTACCCGCATCGATGTGGGCAATAATTCCAATATTTCTAACTTTCTCTAGTGGATAATCTCTTTCCATATAATATTTGTTTATAATTACTTTTAATAAAAAAAGGCCTAAGCCCTATATACCTTTAATATAAAACATTTCTTTCAATTTTGCAAATAAAAAAGCCACGTATCGCTACGTGGCTTTTTTAAGATAGAGCTATTGTTAATGCCTCAACAATAGCTGAAAATGAAAGTGATTTTGTGTGATTATATCCTTTCGGTCATAACCATAAAACATAGCCTCTTCTTTACAAAGAGATTCATATTCCGCAACAGAAAAGTCTTTCAACTTCTTTCTATTTTTCAAGAAAGAAATATATGTCGCCAATAAGTCGTCATACATTTTAACGAACTCTTCTTCTGTCTCATTCTTTAACTCCTGATCATTAATAAAATTTTCCATTAAATTTTGTTTAAAGGAACTTGATTTATTGTTTAATGAATCTTCCGTAGAAGCTATATCTTTTTCTGGATCTAAGGAGAATTTTTCTAAGTCCAAATTTAATCCAAACTCTTTATATGAATAAAATTTTTCAGGTAGGAAAATATCATATGTATCCAGAAGATGTTTTAAAAGTTTTTGCTTTAATTTCAATTCAGTTTTTAAGGTTTTTTCTTTTTCTTTTATTTTTTTCTTTTTATTGTAGTTAAACAATAAACCTGAAACAATTATAAAAGTAATAAAGTATACAAAGGCAATAACGCCTTTAATAAGGTCTGCTTTTTCCATGATTTTTTAAATTATTTAATGAATACTATGTAAATGAACTAGGCTTTTACTTTAAACCACAAAATACAAAATGTCAAACAAAAAATCCCGTATTACTACGGGATTTTTTTAATTAAACCAGCAACAAACTGTCTTTAAAAAAATCTTCAAGAAAATTAACGAGTTCAATATCTACTGAATCACCTAATAAAAATTCGCCATTATAATTAAGTTCGAATTTTTGATGTAAAGATTCAAAGTCATATTGAAAATACCAAGGATTTCCTTCTTCATCGGACAAATTTAAAAAAGGCAACTCTTCGTCTTTAGGACTAACAAAGCTAAATTTTCTAAATTCTGGTTTTAAAATTTTACTTTTTACTGTCCGAAAATCAGACAGATTTTTTGCTTCTATTTCCTCTCCTAAGAAAAGATAAATAAGAAACAATAAGTGGATGTCTACTTTTTTCATTTGAAATGGTTTTTAGTTAATACTATTTATTTCAATCTTTATTTAAATAAATCATACTAAAAATACAGCTTAAAGCAAATAAAAACGAAAATGACCAGCTTATTGCTAAGCCGGTCAAAATTCAATGTGCGTTTTAATACTATTTTTCCTCTCCTTTGTTAAGCCAAAACTTCATAAGTTTATTTACCTCGAAGTAGTAAATGATAGCCTCGGCTGTCTTCTTACCAAAGTCTTTTTTTACTTGTTCAATTGAAGATCTAGTAACTTCCACAATCAAACAATCATTTCCAAATTTTTGTATCAAGCGATTTCGCACTAATGTAGAACTAATACCTTTATAAGAAAAGATTACTTCTTTTACCGGAGTACTTAATATTTTAAACTGGTTTGTTGTTGGAGCTTCATAACCTAAAAATTTATGAAACTCTAGAACCTGGTTAAAATAACTGTTTTTTGCTAAAAGCAAATTACAACGGTCTTTTAACTCTTGACGTTCATCGAGAATCTTAGGAATTTTCTTAAAATAGAAACCCCAAAACTTATTCAATGCTACCGGCAAAGAACTTTTAACTCCAGTGATTTTCATTTTAAATCTTTTGGCTATTTGTGCCTCGGATTGATGCTCAACAAACAATGCTTTCAGAAGCTTTATTTGATGTTCTGATAAGTAATCTTTTGCTGCTTTAGAATTTAAGATAGTAATGACATGAGCATTAGTTATCTGTTTTTTTAATTTTGCCATATTGACGTTTGTTTTAATTGTTATTTACTGATTTATTATTTAATTGAAATTATTTTAAGGACCAAAACTGGCACTCAAAATAATTTCAACTAAATACATAACAATATATTTCAAAAAACTTATTAACTAATATACTAACAGAAAATATAATTTTGTCAAGATAGATAAAGCTAAACAAAAATCCCCGAAAGGGGATTTTTGTTTTAAGTATTTTTTAATATTACCAAGCGAAGTGAGCAAAAGCTTTGTTTGATTCTGCCATTTTGTGAGTATCTTCTCTTTTCTTGATAGCTGAACCTTCATTTTTTGAAGCTGCGATTATTTCATCTGCGAGCTTTGTAGCCATTGGCTGGCCTTTCTTGTTACGAGCAGCATCGCGAATCCATCTCATAGCGAGAGCAAGGCGACGAGAAGGAGAAACTTCACGAGGAACTTGGTAGTTTGCACCTCCGATACGCTTTGAGCGAACTTCTGTAAGTGGTCCTGCATTTTTCATAGCAAGATCAAAAACTTCTAGAGGATTTGGGTTACCAGTTTTTTCTTTAACGATATCAAAAGCAGCATACATCACTTTACGTGCTGTTTCCTTTTTACCATCCCACATGATGTAGTTGATAAACTTTTCCAACTTTGTAGAGTTGTAAAGAAAATCTGGTTCTACTATATTTCTATTTGTTACTTTTCTTCGCATATATATTATTTAAATTATTTCTTGACTGCTGCTTTTGGTTTCTTGTTTCCATATAATGAACGTCCTTGTCTTCTCTTTTCAACACCTTGTGTATCGAGGACACCACGAACTATGTGGTAACGTACTCCGATCAAGTCCTTCACACGTCCTCCACGGAGCATGACAACTGAGTGTTCTTGTAAATTGTGTCCTTCTCCTGGGATATAAGCTGTTACTTCCATTCCATTTGTTAAACGTACGCGGGCAATCTTACGGAGAGCTGAGTTAGGTTTCTTTGGAGTAGTTGTAGTAACTTTTGTACAAACACCTCTTTTGAAAGGAGCTGGGTAGAAAACTGGCTTGTTTTTCAAGATGTTAAATCCACGAGCTAAAGCAACCGCCTTTGACTTTGTGCGTGTTGTTTTTCTGTTCTTTTTAATTAATTGGTTAACTGTTGGCATTTATGTGTATTTAGTAAATAAAATAGCCATCTGTGGCTACTTGGACAATATAATATATTAGAAGATAAAAAGCAAGCCCTTTTAAAAGAAGGACGGAGCGGAGCCTACCAATAAATGGTAAACATAGAAAACTCCAGGGAAAATACGATCCCAGATAAAAAAGATAAATAGTAAGAAAATAATAATTGAATATCTTTCTAGTAAATCTTCAAAACGAGCAAAGCGTGCTGGTAAAAATGAAAAAAGTATTTTTGAACCATCAAGGGGAGGAAAAGGCATAAGGTTAAAAAAAGCGAGAAGTAAATTTACAAAAGCAATAAGTCCACAGATAAAATAGAAAGATGGATTTGCATAATCAAAGTAAACTCCGAGGCGAATAAAAACCCCGAAGATAATTGCTATAAATAAATTCGCCAATATTCCTGCACTCGCTACTGCTAGTGTCCCCCATCTGCGATTAGTCAGATTGTTTGGATTGTATGGGACAGGCTTTGCCCAACCAAAGAGAAATCCTGCATGAGTAACTATTAGAAGCACTGGAAGAATAATAGAACCGAATAAATCGAGATGTGGAATAGGATTAAGTGTGAGTCTTCCTGCCAATCGTGCAGTTTTATCTCCAAATTTCTCTGCCATAAAGCCATGAGAAACTTCGTGAATAATAACTGACATAATCAAGACTACTATATAAAAAATTGTGTTTGTTGTGTCCATAAGTTGCATTTAATACATTGTTATGATAACATAAAAATACTTTTATAGAAATATAGAAACAATAAATATATGGCAAAAATCTGTCCAATAACTAAAAAAGGTTCAATGATGGCAGGAGGATACTCTAACCGCACTCGTGCGACAAAGTTCAATCCTACTGGTATTGTTCGCAAATACCCAAATCTTCAAAAGAAGAAGGTTTTTGTTCCTGAACTCGGTAAGACTTTCAATCTAGAAATCTCTACTCAAGGAATGAGAACACTAGCAAAAAATGGAGCATACGCAACATTAAAGAAAGCTGGAATCATTAAATAAAACTTAAAATAAAAAACCTTCCAAACGGAAGGTTTTTTATTTTCTATTAAAGATAGCTTTTCGTGCAGAAGTAATTTTAGAGTACGGATATTTTTTTACTAAAAAATTCCTCGTGCTCGCGCCAGTCGCGCTCCCAAGTCTCAAAAATTACTTCTGCACGAATGCCTGCCCATCTCCTTTGAATATAATAGTGCCAAGGAGGTCAGTGCGAAGAGTTTTTATACCAAAAGAATTTAGGGTGTTTAAAGTCTCCTGATGCGGATGACCATATTTGTTATCTTTACCAACGGATATGACTGCGTAAGTAGGATCGACGGCTTTTACAAATGAGGGAGATGTGGAAGTGCGGGAGCCATGATGCCCGGCTTTTAAAATATCAGATTTTAAAAGCCGGGCTGGATTTTCAGATAATACTATCCCTTCTATTTTCTGGGTCGCATCCCCTGTCAGCATCACAGAATTATTTCCATATGAAAGTCGTGCGATTATTGAGCCGTCATTACTAGTCCAAGATGATACATCGCGATCAGGAAATAAAATATTTAAATATGTGCCAGCACCGAGATTTAATTTCATTCCTCTTCGAGCGATTATTTTCTTCACATGTTTTTCTACTACGAGTTGTTCGACTGTCGCATAAGTTTTTGAAGGATTAAAAGTCCCAGGCTCGATAATATAGTCCACATCATAATTTTTCAAAATATCGATAAAACCACCGATGTGGTCCGCATCAGGATTCGTAATCATAATTGCATCAATATGTTTATCGTACAATGGTAATACTTTTGCTAGTGGAGCCATTATTTTATGTATCGGCCCACCGTCCACGAGCATTTGCACACCGCTCGGCGACTCGATAAATAGCCCGTCCCCTTGGCCTATATCTAGGGCTGCAAAAGTCAGCATTCTATGACTATTTTGATAGTCCGTATAAAAAAGAAAAATATTAAATACCAGTAGAAAGGCAACGAAAATAATTAAAAAATACTTCCGAAACATGCTATAATTTTACCATAATATTAACAGGAAAAAGAATTAAATATATGACAAAATTTGAAGAACAAAAGTTTAATATAGGAGAATTAAAAGGAATCGGTGCAAAAAATATCGAAGAGCATTTAAAGCTTTATGCTGGCTATGTAAAAAACGTAAATAGTAATATCGAAAAAATGAGTAGCCTTTCTGAAGGGATGTTTAAAAATGGTGAAGACAATTCATACTTGATAGCAGAACTATTCCGCCGTTTTTCTTTTGAATACAATGGTATGCGAAATCATGAAATTTATTTCTCATCATTATCTGGTGGACCAAAAGCCCTCAATCCTGAAAGTGAACTCGCGAAGAAAATAAATCTCGACTGTATGTCCTATGATATTTTTATGATGGGTTTTAAAAACATTGCTATGACTCGCGGTATCGGCTGGGCTGTTCTTTGGTATGATAAAAGAGAAGATAAACTTCTAGCCAGCTGGGTAGATGAGCAACACCTCGGTCAACTCAATGGTTGCGATATGATCCTCGCTATTGATATGTGGGAACATGCTTATGTATATGATTACCCTACAAGTGAAAAGAAAAAATATGTAGAAGCTTTTTTTGAAAATTTAAACTGGGAAGTAATAGAAAATAATTTCCTTAACGCTTTAAAATAAAATTAGAAATAGAAAAAGCCAACTCATCGGTCGGCCTTTTTTCTTTTTATTACTAAATATACATAGGTTCATAACTTCTATTTTTTCGTATATTTAATTAGTTATCGCAAAAAATAAGAGAGCGACACCAGACCTCTTCCCATGGATAATGCACATGGCAACGGCAATCGGAAGCTTTTTTACTTCTACCCTGCCTTAATAACAACTTTTACAAACAGTATCTACACTAACATCTTCTTAAGATAAAGTCAAATGATAGCTTTTTTGAGGCTTTTCCAAAAAAGTTTATAAAAGAAAAATAGATAAATTAAAATCACTAAAATTAGTGGAAAATTTGGAATTGCGAAAGATGCGAATGGAAGGTTTGAGAAGAAAGCTATAGTTCCGAGTTCATAATGCAAAAATGCATATGAAATATAGCCAAATGGGATAGCGAGCGGGAAAAATATCAAACCGAGGAATCCAGTGATGAAACCGAGAATCATTGTAAGTGGAATAAAAGGTAGAATTAAAATATTTGCCGGTAGTGCGACGACGGAGAGATTACCCATTTGATAAAGGATAAATGGCGTGACGAAAACATAAGCGGAAAAAGTCACGCATACAATATCACGAAGCCAAGCCCATTTAATCCAGTAAAAATATTGCTCGAGTTTTGGTGATAAAAATATCACAGCGATAGTCGCCAGGAATGAAAGCTGAAATGAGACATCATAAACGAGAAGTAATGGATTTATTAAAATCATAATTATTCCAGCAAATAGTAGCGCGCGACCGGCATCATAATTCCTGCCGGTCGCGCGCGCATACAGCGCAAGCACAGCCATAACCCCCGCCCGAATGGCTGTGCTACTTCCGCCCGTCATAAGCACGAAAAGAATTATAGAAAAAATCCCCATACCTATACCGAAATTTTTCGGCACGAAAGAAATCGCACCAAATATTTTCATAATCCATTCAGCGACGATGGTGACGTTGTATCCCGAAAGAGCCACGATGTGTATCGTGCCAGTATTCACGAAGCTCTGGCGAAGGGCTTGGGAGAATGAAGATTTCTCACCCAGTATCAGCCCACCCATTAGTAGAGACTCGGGCTGTGGTATCGCTCTATTCATTTTTTCTAAAAACTTTTCTTTCGCAGAAAACAAAATACTTTTCAAAAAGTTCCCATTACCACTGGAAAGTATTTCTATCTTTGGATTTTTCATTAAAAAATAAATCCCGTCTTTTTTAAGATAGTTTATATAATCAAAAGTTTTCCCTTGATCAGTCTCAAAATTATCTGGCTTTTCCAGCATTCCAGAAAATTTAATTTCATCTCCATACTTATAGTCAGTAAATAAATCAGTTGTGATTAAAATTTTTACGGGAAAAGGACGGTCCTTAAGGGAGCCCAAGGACCGTCCTTGAGGAGGAAAAATTTCTACTGTCAGTTTCTGGTTCGTCTCTCGTATATCTGGCTCGTCTTGTATCACACTCGTGCCAGAAAAAAATCCCAACTTTATGTCAGGATCTTTTTTGGTAAAAACAATATAAAATCTCATTACTGTCACAATTACTAATATAATTAATAAATATGAAGCAAATTTGTTTCGCATTTTAGTGCTGTGTTAATTTAACAGGTTCGTCATCTGCAAAGCTCGTAGCTATCACATCTGCACGTTCATTGTATTCGATACCTGCGTGACCTTTCACATAAGTCCATTTTATTTTCCTCCCTTCGGACGGACGAGTGAAATGTTGTGTAAGTTCATAGAGCTCTTCCCAGAGTTCTTGATTCACAACTGGCTTCTTTGCAGCATTTCGCCAATTATTTTTCTGCCAATTAAAAATCCATTCTGTAATTCCTAAAATCACATATTTTGAATCTGAAAATATTTCTATATGTCCATCGTATTTTATTTTCTTTAAATACTTTAGTCCGCCAATAGGTGCAGAAAGTTCCATCTGGTTATTCGTCGCTTTGTCTGCCCGTCCACCGAGCTCGTGCACTTTTTTACCATCGATAACGATAGCTCCCCACCCCGCAGGACCCGGATTCCCTCTCGCCGCCCCATCTGTATAAATAATTACTTTATCATTTTTCATTATAGTAATTATACTAA
>Ga0194047_10001402_pt1 | contig 14767 bp, 16 predicted proteins | sample JunL225m_MetaG_2_FD_160070 | JGI IMG/M metagenome (GOLD analysis project Ga0194047, IMG submission 160070) | Anoxic zone freshwater microbial communities from boreal shield lake in IISD Experimental Lakes Area, Ontario, Canada - Jun2016-L221-5m | ecosystem: Environmental > Aquatic > Freshwater...
CTCGCCAGGAGATATGATGGTCAGTGGTTCGTTAGCATCCAGGGTTAATCGCAACTCTAGTTGACCAGACAGAAGGATATAAAGGAATTGATTGACCTTGTTGGCTTCGATAAGCATTTCACCTGGAGCAAGAGAAATGCGCCTGCTCGTCGACAGGGCAGTTCTTATGGCAGAAAAATCATCTGCTCCCTTGAAAATCTGTAAAGCTTCGTAGTCAAAATTGATTTCTGTAGAGGTTTGCATAAAAATTCTTCAGTAGGCAGGAAGTATTATCAAATTGGTAAAGAGAGGCGCAGAATATTGCAGTCATTCTCACGCCTGTATTGCATGTCATTAGCATAGCTACGCATCAGATGGATGCCCAGACCGCCAGGAGTGGCGTCTTCCAGTTTTTCTGGAATTAAAGCCGGTTTATAAACTGTCGAGTCAAATGGCGCACCTTCATCAATAATCTCGGCTAATATGCATCCATGTTGCAGTCTGCAGCTCACTTCAATTTTGCCTTCAAGTTGGCCGGCATGATCCATAACATTTGTAACAGCCTCTGTAAGAACCAATGCAAGGTTGAAGCTGGATTGCTCAGAGAGCCTGCATCTGTTAGCGAAATCCTGCACCCATTTCCCAAGTAGCGCCAATTGGTGATGATTGTTGTCCAGAATCAATCTTGACGAAAAATCAGGAGGGTTAATAGTCACCATTCAGTTTCTCACAACAACTGCTGCTATTTCTGTAGAGCGATTAAAGCAGACTCTTCATCAGTTTCGATAGGTATGAGCGTATCAATCCCAGCAGTTTCTAAAGCTTCCTTGACTAGGGTGTGCAGATTGACCAGAATCAGCTTGCCCCCCCGTAACTTCTTAGCCTTGGCGCAGGTTAGCAGCAACCTCATGCCAATAGAGGCTATGAATTCAACTCTACCCATATCAACTATGACATTGCTGCTATCGGTAGCAGCTAAGGCAGTAAAGCGAAGTTCAATTTCACCGCTTCCAATCATGTCAAGTCTACCATTCAGTCTTATACGTGTAGTAATGGGGTTTATCAGCTCTGAAGTGATTTCCATAATAACTCCATGATAAATTTGGTATTTAATGTATTAAGCAAATAGGCTGTATTAGGCAAAACCCATTTGCATTTATTGATACACAATAACAAATATATTTTAAACAAACAACCTTCGAAAAATTTAGTAAAATGCCATACTATTCTTTTTTCGCACAATTTACTGAGTTTTGCGCTGGAAAAATTTTAAACTTTACTGTAGGTCAACGATTGATGTGAACTGTTTTTGCCGGTGGAAAGCCGTTGAAATAAGTTGATGACGCTCCGCTGTAAGCACCGATGTTCCTGCTGTAGAGCAGATCGCCACGCTCAAGATTCGAGGGGAGCTCTTCTGCCATGGAAATAACATCGAGTGCGTCACAGGTAGGACCAAACACGGTGCATATCTTGGTAGGCCCATCTTTGAATGACTCCAGGTGATACTTGCAGTGGTCAAAGATTATCCCGGAAAAAGTGTGATAGACTCCGTCATCAATGTAATAACACAGCTTTCCGTCCCTTACAGCCTTGCCGATGATCTTAGATACGGCTATCCCCGCAGTTGCAACCATGAAGCGACCAGGTTCGGCAAGAATTTCTATTTCAGGAGGAAAGAGCCTGTCAAGCTCGGCATTTATCTTCCGTGCCAGTTGGCTGAAAGGTTTTACCGAGTTGTCGTAGGGAGCGGGAAAACCACCGCCAATATCCAGCAGATTCATCTTATCGTAACCGCGCTCTCGTGCCTCCTTGAAAATCTGTGCCGCAAGATTGATTGCCTGTACGAAATTTTCGAAATTGGTAGTTTGACTCCCCACATGAAAGCTCAACCCTTCGACAGTAAGTCCTTCTTTTTCTGCCTCAAGGATGAGGTCAACCGCTTCTCCTGGGCTGGCACCAAATTTTGAGGATAGCTCCACCATGGCCCCGGTATTAGTAACCTTTAGACGGAGCACAAGACCTGAATGTGGCGCGTACTGCTTGATCTTGGCGATTTCTTCATGGTTATCAAAGGTCACTAAAGGTTTGTACATGTCAAGCTCGATCAGAGTCTCATTTGCCTTGATTGGATTGGCATAGATGACCTTGTCCCAAATCCACTCTTGCCGCTCCTTATCCGGCATATCCTTGATGATTTCATGAACAGTCATGAATTCCGGCATTGACGCTACGTCAAAACTTGCTCCGGCAACGAACAGCGTCTTAACTATTGCAGGATCGGGGTTTGCCTTGACCGCGTAATATGCCTGGACACGAGGGAGATGTTTTTTGAATGTTGAATAATTGGCGCGCAGTTCGTCGTGATCTATCACGAACAAAGGAGTTCCGTGGGTTTCGGCAAGCTGTTGCAACAATTCAGGAGAGATCATTGGAATTTCCTTTAATCAGTTATATTTGTCATAACTACATGCTCAGCATTAGAAGTGAAATGATGCCCAGGATTACGCCAATCAACTGAACGCCTGATAATGTTTCATGGAAAATAACCAGCCCCACGAACAGAAATGCGATAATGCTCGCTATGCTCCATATAACACATGAAACAACCAGACCTTTCCGGAGTAGCGTCTGCAGATAGAAAAATGAGGACACGAAGTAGCACACTAGTGCGCCTGCGAATGAACCCCACTGAGTTTCAATCGACCATTTCTTTGCCAGATAGTCGCCTATGCCGACAAAGATCGCGCTTACGGCAAAAAGCAACAGCAAGGGGATCTTTTGCGACCATGACAATAACGTTTCCAATGGAAAATCCAATTATCTGTAGATATAACAAAATATGCTGACATATGCATTATATACGAATATTTGTCCCGCTTGTTGTTACAGTTGAGTTAAATATTTCCCGGCATGGAAAAGGTTGCATCTCAGGCTATCAAGATATACTATTTTACCTGTTGCTTCTAACAGTGCCACATAGAGAGGTGAGTCTCACAATGTCACTGCATATAGTATTGGAGTTGCTCTCCAAGCATAGACTTGTGGAAGGAATGGTCAACAAGCAGCCGATGCCTCGCCACGACCTAGTTGAGACCCTGGTGCAGAGACAGCATCTGGCCGAATTGCGCTCCATGTTTGCCAGGCTGGAATCTGTAGAGATAGCCGGTATTCTGGATCAACTCTCTTCAGAAGATCTGTTTCTTGTCTGGGGTCAGATCGATGATAGTCGGATGGATGAAATATTGGAAGAAGTCTCAGACAATACTCGTGATAATCTGGCCACTCGCAGCAGTTATCTCGGTTCTGCCTGCGTGGTGAATGCCTTTGAGCTTGCGCATGGACGTCTGTGCCAGACAACCATAGAATCGGTGGAAGACCTGTTGGAGATCAAGCCGATCTGGGTCGATCTGGTTGGGAGCACCAAGGCCGACAGACGCAAGATCGGGCAATACTTCGGGCTGGAGCTCCCGGATCCAGAAGACCTTACCGATATCGAATCCAGCGCCCGCTTCTATGTGGAAGAGAATAACGAGATTCACCTGCATTCCGATTTTCTACTTGACCGGGAAGGAGATTCCAGAAACGTTCCTGTCGCGTTTATTTTGTTCCATGATATTCTTTTTTCGGTGCGCACGGAAGAGTTGCCGGTATTCCGTCTCCAGCGGCTACGCGCGCGCATCCAGGCTGGTTACGTCTCTAACGGGATGGGCATGCTGCTTGACCTGTATGCCGCTGATGCGGAATATTCAGCCGACTCTCTTGAAGAAATATATTCTGAGCTGGGCGAAGTAGGCAAAAAGGTGCTAAGCGAGCAGATGACTGATGAAGACGCCGCAAAAACGCTGGCGGCCATTGCCGAAGAGGAGGATCTGAACGGTCGTATCCGCAGGAACGTGCTCGACACACGCCGGGCTCTCACCTTCCTGATCCGCAGAAAACTCCTTTCTGCCTCCGAGATTGAAGATGCGCAGCAAATTCTGCGTGACATAGAATCGCTTGACGGTCACACAGCTTTTCTGTTCGACAAAATCAATTTCCTGATGGACGCAACAGTCGGTTTCATCAACATCAACCAGAACAGGGTAATCTACCGTTTGACAGCGCTTACTGTCATTTTCATGCCTTTGAATCTGATTGCCGGCATCGGTGGCATGTCCGAGTTTTCAAACATGACCAAAGATATCCCCTGGCCTGTTTCGTATACGCTCTTTTCTCTGGGGATGGTTCTTCTGGGCTGGATCACTTTTGTTGCCCTGCGATTCTATGAACGGCGCAGCAGGCGCCGATAGGTTATATTATCTAACAATAAATGCAGATTACTTTACCGTTCTGATTTGTTACGCACATTTTGTAAACATGGCATACCACTGTAACTCCCTATTTGCTAGGATTCTGCAATACAATATGCTTCTGAGAAATCATCTCAAATCTTCTTTGAGCTTAATCCGGAAAGGGAAACCATCATGACAAAAAAACAGCATATCCAACCGCGCAAGCAAGTCGCACTAGTTGCCCATGATAACAAAAAGCAAGATCTGGTGGAGTGGGCTCGCTATAATGTAGGACTTCTCTCTAAGCATGACCTCTATGCAACAGGTACGACCGGCTCGCTTCTGGAGGAAACTCTAAAACTTCCAGTTACCAAGTTGCAGAGCGGACCTCTTGGTGGAGATCAGCAAATAGGAGCAAAAATAGCAGAAGGGGAAATTGATTTTGTGATTTTCTTTTGGGACCCGCTAGAACCGCAACCACACGACCCTGACGTCAAGGCGCTGTTGCGGATAGCGGTTGTCTGGAATATCCCGGTGGCATGTAATAGGGCTACGGCTGACTTCCTGATTTCATCGCCGCTGATGGAATCGGACTACGAGAGAATTATACCGGATTTTGATGAATATCGTGGCCGAATGCGCAAGTCCGGCTAAGAAAATAACATAAGAACTCAATTTCCGCGTCTAATAAGCTATTTATCTTTATTTGATCTTACAAGCTATCAGGAATAGTTCACAATAATTTTACATATCCTAAACACCGCTGTCACACTCACCTGATATACTCATTTACATCATGAGTTCAATAACGATACACAATATTCCACTGCTTCCTGAGATCATGCGGTTGGTGACGCCGATTCCAGCCCAGACCCAGGTCAGAGATGTGGCTGCAATTTTTCAGGGCGACCCTTCTCTGTTGATGATTCCTGTGAACGGAGAATCAGGTTTTGCAGGAGCCATAAGCCGCCGTGAGCTATTCTCACAGCATCTTGCCCGTCAATATGCTATGGAGTTATATGGAAAGAAATCAATCAGCCTACTAATGAACACGAATACAATCGCCATGACACCCGCGACTGATGTGAGCTCTGCCCTGGCGATGCTCCTCAAGCATGACCCAGACCTGGATACCGACTCCTTTCCGATACTGACCGAAGGCTACTGCGTTGGGATTGTTCATGTAGCCGATTTAATGATGGCAATATCTAATGCCCAGGCTGGATTGCTCGCTACTTTAGAACTGCTCAGCGCTCGAATCCGGGATGAGGTGGATAAGGCCCGCCGGATCCAGCAGGAACTGTTACCACCATCTTCCTTCTCACATGCCGATATGCACTTGGAAGCGATGCTTATCAACTCGACAGAGATCAGCGGTGACTTTTATGATTATTTTGTGATTGACGACAAGAGACTAGGTGCCATGGTGGCTGATGTAAGTGGGCATGGAGTGCAATCAGGCATGGTTGCAACAGCAGCCAAAGCAGCTCTTCACCTGCTGCTTGCAATGGGGGTCAAGACACCCGGTGCCCTTCTTGATGGAATGAACAAGGCCGTAATGGCAACCGCATCCAACGCCCTCATGATGACCGCAGTTATCGCAGTGGTTGATCTAGCGGCACATGTAATGACTCTCGCCAATGCAGGACACAATTATCCCTTCCACTACCAGGCAGACAAACAATTGATCGCAATGTTGGACCAAACAGGAGGTTTCCCTCTCGGGTTCGACTCTGGAAGTGTTTATTCTGAAGCAGCATTAGAATTCAATCCTGGTGATCGCCTGCTGCTCTATACCGATGGCATAATAGAGGCGCGTGACACAAACGGTGAAGAATTTGGCTACGAACGTATGGGAATCTATATGCAGGATGAGCTATGCGGGCCGCCTGAACCTTTCAAACGAGGTTTGGTCGAAGTGGTGAAACAATTTTCTGCCACTGAACAATTTGAGGATGATGTAACCCTGCTGATTTTGGCCGATGAAACAAAAGGATAATTAGAATGGCTCATATGAAGACAACAACATTGAATGCCCATAGTTTTCGAATGATTGAAAACGGAGTTATCAGCTGCATACCGGTTACTCCCCTTGTTATGCAGGAGCAAGAATGGACTCTCGAATGGCGTGTTGGTTCGGCGGTTGACAAGGAAAAGATCATTGACAGCCTTGAGCGTCTCCTGAAAGGAAACGACGATGCCCTCGATTTCCTCAGACAACGTGCTGCGCTAATGTTGGATGAGATGTTAGAGAACGCACTTTTCGCCGCTCCTCGCGACTCCGAAGGAAAGCAACTCTTATATGATAGAAACAACCGCGATATTTTGCCGGATGAGCAAATCACCTTGCGATGCTCTTTTGACGGAGATCGGCTTTTTCTAGAGGTAAGCGACAGTTGGGGAAGCCTTTCACCAGAGACCGTCCAGAGCTTCATTACCTTGAATCTTTCCTCTGATGGCACCGAGATTGATAGGCGAGGGCGCGGAATTTATTTCATGTGGCACTTCATGGACGATTTCTACGTCAGCGTTAAACCGGGAGAAAAAACATCAATAGGTGGCAATTTATTGCTTTATCCCAATTCAAACGAAAATGGAGCAGAAAACAATGGAAGATACTTTCAAAATTGACTTCAAAAACGGGGCCGTAGTCGATACTGTCATGATATACGGCAACATTGACGCTCATGTGGAACGTCATTTTGATGATCTCTTCCAGCAAATCTCAAACAACCGAGTGGTCTTGGATTTCAGCGCAACGGGGCGGATCAATTCAATGGGGATCGCCATATTGCTGCGTACGTTCAAGAAAATCAAATCAGAGAAAAAATGCGAGATTTGCATTCAGGGCTTGAATAAAACCAATAGCATGTTGTTCAAAATGACCGGTATATTTGTTCTTGCCTCTGAAGTGTGCTCGAACTGACAGGGAAGGAAAATCAATATGTCATACCCTAAACAAGCCTGGCGCCTTTTTGACTATTCTGAGCTAGACGAACAAATAGAAAACTTCCGACGGCTGGCTTATGCTTACAAGAAAGATAATATGGCTTATTATGGAGAGTATTTGTCGGGTATTCTATTTACTGACGGGCTTCCAGATGAATCATCTGTGACCCGAACCCCAAATAAGTGAACAAAATGCCACTTAAATGCAAGATCGCTATATTTAGCGTTTCAGCTGGAGCCGGTCATATACGTGCAGCCCAAGCTCTCCAGGCTTCGGCCAAGCACTGGTATCCGGATGTAGAAACAGTGCATATTGATATCATGGATTTGGTGCCAGCTGTTTTCCGCAAAGTCTATGTAGACAGCTACCTTGCCTTGGTTGAAAAACATCCGGCAATTTGGGGATATATATACAATAAGACTGACAGGGAGCATTTTGATTCGACGTTTAATCGCTTACGTCGGGTCATTGAACGTTTGGCTACGAGAAGATTGAAACATGTATTAGAAGAAATAAAACCAGACCATGTAATCTGCACTCATTTTCTCCCTGCACAATTGATGTCTCGAAAGGCCGGTTCCGGAAAATACTTGGGTTCTGTATGGATTCAGGTTACCGATTTTGATCTTCACTCCCTTTGGGTTCAAGAAAACATCCGCGGCTACTTTGTAGCATGTGATGAGGTTGCCTGGCGTTTGGTTAACAGGGGTATTGCTGCTAATCAGATTCATGAGACAGGTATACCTATCATGCCAGCTTTTGGAGGTAGCTTTGATAGAAATTCATGTGCTTCTGAATTCGGTTTAGACCCGACCAGACCCATAGTGTTGCTTATGTCAGGGAGTACCGGTATTGGACCCTGTGAGATATTGGCAGAATATGTGCTTGACCTTGAGGAGGACTTTCAGTTGATAGTGCTAGCCGGGCGGAATCGAAAATTGCTGACTAGCATGGAGACGCTTGCCAAACGCTATCCAGGACGCCTCTTTCCGATGGGTTTCACCAATGTAATAGAACGGTTGATGGCTATAGCCGATTTGGCCATAACCAAGCCTGGCGGGTTAACTACATCCGAGTGCCTTGCTATGGGCCTGCCGATGATATTGGTATCTCCAATACCTGGGCAGGAGGAGCGAAATGCGGAATATCTGCTGGAAAATAATGTTGCTATGAAGGCCGGTGACCCTATTGGCTTAGCATGGCGTGTAAAACTCTTATTGAAGGGGCAAGAGAGACTGGCGGCAATGCGCGATCACGCTCTTGAGATTGGGCAAAAGGATGCGGCCCGTAAAGTGCTTGATATAGTTCTTTCCCAAAATAATGGAGCAATAGAATGAGATCATCACGGTTAAACCTGTTGACTCATGTTCTGCTACTGTTGTGCTGGGTATTGGTACTGGGATTGTTCTTCGCAAAGACAGAGATCCAGATTGAAGGTGCTAATGGCTGGGCCGCCACGTTGCCAACCTGGCGGATCGAAAAACATCTACTGCTTGATATTTTCTGGGGTGGACGTGCTATGACAGGCTATCACGCCTGGGTTTTTACGTTCATGTTCCTGGTATTTAATCTTCCACAGGTAATAATTGGTCGCTTTTCATGGCGGCTTGAAGCACGTTGCATATCAGCTCTTATGATATTCTGGATCGCAGAGGATTTCCTCTGGTTCTTGCTAAACCCGGCTTTCGGTCTGGAGCGGTTTCATCCGCAGTACGTGCCTTGGCACAAGCATTGGATAATGGGTGTTCCTGCTGATTATATTACTTACTTGCTGTTTGGGATTCTGCTACTAATATGGTCGTTTATGGGGGCTAAAGAAAAACTGCATTCTGATGCTACGAGAGGATATTGGTGGCAAAACTCCAGTGGAGAAAGGAGCTACTAATAACAGGATAGAACAATAATTTACATAATTGTAACATTGCGCTTGTCGCAAAAACTGGTATATATTAAAACTATATTAGTCGACACGATTGATTATATGGGAGCGAATTAAGGTGGCAGGAATTACTCGGAAACAAACAGAAAATCAAGAGGCAGAAGCCCAAACTGTGAGATCCAAAGCTACCAAGCCAAATGATATACGGAAAAAGGCTGTCAAGATAAAGTCCAGAATGGTACCAGTAATAAAAAACAAGAATATCAAACCGATAAATTCCAGCAATAATAAAGTCAAACCAAAATCAAGAAAGAAAGATGAAAATAGCAACATCCTGCCAGCGATTACCGCGTTCGATCTGTCAAACAGTGAATGGTACCTTAACCGGGAATTAACCTGGCTGGAGTTTAACCGCCGTGTACTGCATGAGGCCGAGGACAATCGGACTCCTCTACTGGAGCGACTCAAGTTTATTGCCATCGTAAGTGCCAATCTGGATGAATTCTTTATGAAGCGCATTGGCGGTCTCAAACAGCAGATAGGGGCTGGCATGCGCGAATTGACCCAAGATGGTCGTACTCCGCATCAGCAGGTAGAGGAATGTCATGCTGCCATCCGTGCGATCAATTTGCATAAGCGGCAGGTCTTTCAGGAAATCTCAATGCTCCTGGAACAGAAAGGTATTGTGATTGAAAGTTATACCTCTCTGACAGCGAAAGAGAAAAAACAGCTTCGTGAACACTACTATGCCAACATCTTTCCTCTGTTGACTCCCCAATCAATTGATCCGGCGCATCCTTTCCCATTCATCTCCAACCTTTCGTTGAATCTCCTTGTGACCCTTCGCTATCCCAGGGCCAGGAACATCTCTCTGGCGAGAGTTAAAATACCTGTTGGCCTAGGCACGCCACGTTTTATAAGGGTGGGCAAGGGCGACAGATTCATTCAACTGGAAGAGTTGATGAAGAATAACCTGGATATGCTTTTCCCTGGGATGGAGATAATGGCTTGCGAGATATTCAGGGTCACGCGCAATGCCAACACTGAAAAGGATGAGGAAGATGCAGACGATCTGATGGCAATGATCGAATCGGAACTCCAGGAACGCAAGTTCGCTCCGATTGTCAGGCTTGAAATCGGCCATGGTATGGATCCATTACACAAAGGTAGGTTGGCTGCAGAGTTGGAGTTAGATGAAGAAAATGACGTGTTCGAGTTTCCAGGTATGCTGGCTATGCGTGATCTATTCGAACTGTCAAGCTTAGATTATCCCCGTCTACATGATTTACCTCACCATCCGATTGACCATCCGCAACTACAACCGAGGCGCAACATCTTCCATGTTATAAGAGACGCCGGGGCAATTCTGCTGCAACATCCTTACGAGTCATTCTCCACGTCGGTGGAGCGTTTTCTTAAAGAGGCGGCTATTGATCCCAAGGTGCGCGGCATCAAGATGACCCTCTATCGGACCTCCAGACAGAGCCGTATAATCGAAGCTCTCCTTCAGGCAGCCCAAAATGGCAAGCAGGTAGCAGTGGTAGTGGAACTCAAGGCCCGTTTTGACGAGGCAACAAATATCCTTCTCGCAGAATTGATGGAGGAGGCTGGTATTCATGTCACATATGGGGTGGTAGGACTGAAAACCCACTGCAAGGTAATTATGGTAGTGCGCCAGGACTTCAATGGTCTCAGGCGTTATGTTCATATCGGTACAGGCAACTACCATGCTGAAACAGCACGAATTTACAGCGACATCGGGATGCTAACCTGTGACCAGACTATCGGCCAGGATGCGACCGAACTATTCAACTATCTGACCACTGGTTTCACGGCCAAAAGGAACTACAAAAAACTTGTGCCCGCACCTCGCTTCCTGAAAAAGGCACTTTTAACCCGGATCGAACGTGAAATTGCGCTTCATGCTGAAAAAGGTGGCGGTTTGATACAGTTCAAAATGAATGCTCTGGATGACGGTGATATTGTAAAAGCCTTGTACCAAGCATCAATGGCAGGAGTGAGGGTTGATCTGTTTGTGCGTGATACCTGCCGACTCCGGCCAGGCATACCAAGGCTTTCTGATAACATCCGAGTAGTGAGCGTTGTAGGCCGTTTTCTTGAGCACTCCCGTATATACTATTTTAGAAATGGAGGCAATGAGGAGTACTTCATCGCTTCGGCAGATGCGATGAAACGGAATTTGGAAGCTCGGGTAGAGATTCTTTGCCCGATAGAATCCAAAGAATTGACCAAGGAACTCAGAATTTCCCTAGATACTCAAATGACTGATCAGCGCTCTGCCTGGGATATGCAACCTGACGGCAGCTACATTCAGAGAGTCCCAAGAGGTGAAACTGACGCGGAAGGGAGTCATCAAATCCTAATTGCTTGTGCTGAGAAGCGGGTAACTAGCTCTATAAAACATGCAAAAAAGAAGAGTAAATTAAATAAACCCCGATAGATTGACATCAAATCTCTGCAATATAGGATTAGCACCAGCGAAATTCTTTTTTCACATCGACTCAGAGCTTATCCATAATGCAAATGCTGTTTTCACAGTGGATCATTAGTCTTAAACCACCGGCACCGGAACCAAAAGGCCACGTTTACCAAGCCAATCATAACAGGCACCTCCACAAGCGGTCCGATGACTGCAGCGAACGCAGCACCGGAGTTTAAACCGAATACTGCGACAGCAACAGCTATAGCCAATTCGAAGTTATTGCTGGCTGCCGTAAACGCTAGTGTGGTAGTCTTGCTGTAATCCGCCCCCAGTCTTTTCCCCATCCAGAACGACACCAAGAACATAACAACAAAGTAAATCAATAAAGGAATGGCAATCCTTAACACGTCCAGTGGTAATTGTACTATCAGATTACCTTTAAGACTGAACATAACCACGATGGTAAATATTAAAGCAATAAGGGTCAGCGAACCTATCTTGGGCACGAATTCGCGGTGGTATCTTTCTTTACCCATGACCTTAACCCCAATAAATCTAGTTAGCGCGCCAGCAATACATGGGATGCCCAGATAGATAAATACGCTTTCAGCAATCTGCTTGATGCTGACATCTACAACCATACCTTTCAGTCCAACAAGCGGCGGCAGCACGGTGATAAAAAACCATGCATATATGCTGTAAAAGAGTACCTGGAAGATGCTGTTGAAGGCCACTAACCCAGCTGCATATTCAGTGTTCCCTTTGGCCAGTTCGTTCCAGACAATCACCATGGCAATACAACGTGCCAGACCTATCATGATGAGCCCAACCAGATATTCCGGCTTGTCCGGCAACAGCAATGCAGCCAGCACAAACATCAGCAATGGACCGATCAGCCAATTTTGCACCAGCGAAAGCCCTAAAATTTTCTTGTTCCTAAATACTTCCGGCATCTCCTCGTACTTAACTTTGGCGAATGGCGGATACATCATCAGGATAAGCCCAATGGCAATAGGCATATTAGTAGTCCCGACCTGAAAACTATTGATGAATGCCTCAACCCCAGGGATAAAATATCCCATGGCCACACCAACTGCCATAGCACCAAATATCCATGCCGTCAACCAGCGGTCAAGAAATGATAGTCTTCTCGATAGATGCTCACTCATATTGTGACTCCTGTCAGGTAGACAATTAACTTGTCTTTAAGCTCATCTCGTACGCGCCTGAAGTCCCTCATAACATCATCATGTGTGCCTATGGTGCGGGATGGGTCATCGAAGCCGATATGGACTCTTTGCACACCACCAAAAAACACTGGGCACAATTCATTGGCGGAATCGCAAAGTGTAATTACATAATCAAATTGTTCGCCAGAGAATATGTCGAGGGTCTTGGAGTAATGCTTTGAGATATCAATTCCCAACTCACCAATGACTTCAATTGCAAGCGGGTTGACATGTGTCGCTTCAGTTCCAGCAGAAAAGGCATAAAAGCTATCACCAAGATAATGATTGATGAGGCCTTCAGCCATCTGGGAACGGCAGGAGTTATGAGTACAAAGAAATAGGACGCGCTGTTTCATACAACCAATATATCTGCTTTAGCAGATATATGCAAGTCACAACTCTTTAGTGTGTCGAATTTTAATATGGTGACGATTATCCTGGGCAGGTACAAGGCTTATTTTTTTGGAAGGTGGCCAAGGCCAAACGATCTGCTTCTGCTTCAGGCAATGTGTTGGCGTGTTTTTTTATAATAAGAAGCATTTCACGGCATATGCTGCAACTTTCCCGGCTTAATTGATAATATATCCATACACCTTGGCGTCGGGTGTCAACCCAGCAACTGCGTCTAAGGTATGCAAGATGGCGGGATACGGTTGATTGCGGGAGTTTTAGGACTGCCATCAGATCGCATACACACAACTCACCTTCGGACTCTAGCAGGAGGATGATACGCAACCGAATTGGGTCTGAAAGGGCTTTGATAGTTAGGGCAAGATGATTCATGGCAAACAGTTTATAGAATGGATACTCAAATGAGTCAAGTTGGGAAAATTACATTACAAAAAGTGCGTGGCCAAAAAACAAAAAATGTACAGAAAAACCTACCGTGCTCCATGCAGCTATAAACTCAAAAAATTTCAACATTGTGACTACCATGTAGCATAATTGTAACAATACTTTGTTACAATTAATGCAAAAAAATACAAAACATGAGAGGAGGCATAGAGTGAGAGGACTTATTCCTAAAGAAGAGATGTTTTTTGAATTATTTCGGGAAATGGGTATTATTATTCTTTCCGCTGCAGTACGCCTGAAGGCCTTGATGGATGACTACACTGATGTCCCGTCAGCTTTACAGGAGATAAAAGAAATCGAACATCAGGGAGATCTTTTAACTCACGAGATCATCTACAAGCTCAATAAAAGCTTTATCACGCCATTTGATCGTGAGGATATCCATGCATTGGCTTCTGCTCTTGATGACATCCTAGACCTGATTGATGCCTCTGCCCAACGCTTCATGATGTACCATGTTGAAGAAACGACTATTGAGGCTAAAGGGCTAGCATTTATTATTGTAAGGTGTTGTCACACCATCAGCAGCGCCTTGAATCACTTTGGGAAACGACATGACGATATCTTAGAGCAGTGCCTAGAACTTAATGCACTTGAAACCGAGGCGGATAAAGTCTACCGTGAGGCCGTTTGTCGTCTATTTGACGAAGAAAAAGATCCCATCCGCTTGATGAAATGGAAGGAAATTTATGAAATTATGGAGCGCACCACCGACAAATGTGAGGATGCAGCTAACATACTAGAAAGTGTGGTAGTGAAAAATGCTTGATACCGGCCTGATTCCTCTGCTTTTGTTTCTCAGTGCGGTGCTTATCTGTAGCTCAGCTCATACTTGTCGCATGGGCACTGACTACTCCGGCTTCAGCTCTGATGTCCTTTGCTTCTTACCAAATGCTGTTATCGTTGTTTAGTAAATAGTTTTGGTTAACAGAGACGGATTTTCATGATCTCTATCGAAATCTATTCTTGAAATTGGAAAAACATTAGCCTCTGAATAAGCAATTTTGAACTGCCTGAACTTGTCGATCTGATGATCCAAGTCAGCCAATTCATTAAAAATCCATGAATATAGTGACATACAAAATCCTCATTTCGATAAAATCCATTTAGGCACAACATAAACCAGATGAAATTATCTTTTCCAGTGGAGCAACTTGGTTA
>Ga0194047_10001403_pt1 | contig 14766 bp, 9 predicted proteins | sample JunL225m_MetaG_2_FD_160070 | JGI IMG/M metagenome (GOLD analysis project Ga0194047, IMG submission 160070) | Anoxic zone freshwater microbial communities from boreal shield lake in IISD Experimental Lakes Area, Ontario, Canada - Jun2016-L221-5m | ecosystem: Environmental > Aquatic > Freshwater >...
AACTGGTGCAAAGGTAGGCGCCTGCCCAACAGTAGGTGCGACCCAATATCTGCCGCGTATTGTTGGCGAACGTATTGCTCGCGAAATGATTTTCTTGGCAAAACGCTTTGATGCAAAAGAGGCCGAAAGAATCGGCCTGATTAATAAGTGCGTACCAGAAGCAGATTTACTCACGGAAACATTAGCTTGGTGCGAAAGCATTAAGAGTAATAGCTCACAAACGATTCGGATGACCAAGAAGAGCTTGAACTTTGAATCAGACCAACTGTATGCATCATGGCAGCATGGCATGGAATTACTTGCTTATGTTTGGGGCTCAGAAGAAAGTCTTGAGGGTATGAATGCCTTCCTTGAAGGTCGTAAGCCAGACTTCCAACAATTTAGAATGAAGAACAAAGCTGCCCTCGAAGATTACATGGATGGATTTAGAAAGAATTTGAACGCGCCGCCTGATATGCGGGACTAGAGGTCAGCCAGGTGAACCCAAGTGCTCAATCTAGTGCTTTGGCTCAAAGCGAAGGTGCGCTAGCGGGATTAAAAGTACTTGATCTCAGTCGCGTCTTGGCTGGCCCGTGGTGCGGACAACTATTAGGCGATCTTGGCGCAGAAGTGATCAAAGTGGAGTCGCCAGTAGGGGGTGATGACACGCGCGGCTGGGGCCCTCCATTTTTGGAGGGTGAGTCTGCTTATTTCTTGGGCTGCAATCGCAATAAGCAAGGCATAGCCATTGATTTCTCTAGCGTTGATGGAAAGCAATTGCTTGCGCAGCTCATTCCCCAGTTTGATGTACTGATTGAGAACTTTAAAAGCGGCACATTAGATAAATGGGGATTTGATTCTGCTTGGTTTGAGAAAAATGCTCCTGCCTTAGTGCGTTGTTCAATAACCGGTTATGGCAGCGCCGGCTCCCAATCAGGTTTACCGGGCTACGACTTTATTTTGCAAGCAGAGTCTGGATTAATGAGTATCGCTGGACCAGTAGATGGCGACCCCACGAAGTATGGTGTAGCGATTGTGGATTTAGCGACTGGCATGATGGCTGCTAATGCCATTCAAGCTGCTTTACTGGCACGCTATAGAACTGGCAAAGGTCAGGCAGTTGAAGTTTCCTTATTTGATACCTCCATTGCTTTGTTGGCCAACGTAGGTAATAGTCATCTGGCTACCGGAAAAGATTCTGGGCGTTATGGCAATGGGCACCCAACTATTGTTCCTTACACGACATACCATTGTGCTGATGGTATGGTTGCGCTCGCAGTAGGTAACGACAAGCAATTTGCTCAGCTCTCTAAGATTTTAGGTCAGCCCCAATGGGCTGATGATGAGCGACTAAAAACCAATTCAGCCCGAATCCACCATCGCGCTCTGATTGATGACTTGTTAGCAAAAAAACTAATGACCTATGCAAGTGATGAGCTCATCAAATTGTGCCGATCAAATGGCATTCCGATTGGTAGGGTTAATACGGTGAGTCAGGCGCTAGCCTCTGAGCAAACTGCTGCAAAAGCAATGGTTCTGGAGATGGATCATTCAAAGGCTGGAAAGTTCCGGTCCTTGGCTTCCCCATTAAAGATGCATGGTTCCCATAATGCAAAGAAGCAGGCGCCTCCTTTGCTTGGCGAACATACTGATGTAATCTTGAAGCAATATTTAGGTTTAAGCGATACAGAATTAAGTGATTTAAAAAATAAAAAAGTTATTCAATAAATTCCTTATTAAAGGGATGGAGGAGTCAATATGCAAACTGTCTTAAGCAACAGATTTAAATCCTTGCTGGTTTTTGCTTTGCTTGGAATCTTTCAAGCTACAGCGTGGGCTCAAGCCGATAGCTATCCAAATAGACCTATTAAACTCATCATTACTTGGCCTGTAGGTGGTTTTGCAGATACGCTCGGACGTACAGTAGCAAATCAGCTCAGCGCCATTTTGGGACAACAAGTCGTGGTGGAAAACCGCGGTGGTGCGAATGGCATGATTGGTGCGGATGCAGTAGCAAAGGCAGCGCCAGATGGTTACACATTAATGTTTCAATCGGTTACATCGCATGCGATTAATCCAACGATGTATGGCAAGACTCCTTACTCCACTGAGAAGGACATTATTCCTTTAGCGGTGGTGGCATCAGTCCCCATGCTCTTAGTAGCCAATCCGAATTTACCCGCTAAAAATATAGCCGAGCTCATTGCTTTGGCTAAAAAGGAGCCAGATGCACTGGCGTATGCAACATTTGGCAATGGCAGTGCCAGTCATTTAGCAGGCGCACTCTTTACCAATCAAGCTGGTATCAAAATGACGCACATTCCCTATAAAGGTGGTGCACCCGCAATTACCGATACCTTAAGTGGTCAAACTCCGATGAGTTTTTCTGCATTTGGTGTCGCCTTACCTCACGTCAAATCTGGCAAGCTCATTGCTTTAGGGACAACAGGACCTGCTCGTGCCAAACTTTTGCCAAATGTTCCTACTATTGAAGAAGCGGGTAATCTCAAGGGATATGAAATGTCTATCGTGTATGCGGTATGGGCACCAACGGGCGTGCCTGCACCCATCCTCAATAAACTCGACAAAGCACTAGAGCAAGTGGTGGCATCTAGCGCTTTTAAGGAAAAAGTGGCGAGTGATGGAGGCGAAGTGATGACCATCGCAGATCCAGCAGAAAGTAATATATATTTCCAAAAAGAAATGCAACGTTTAAGTAAGATTGTCAGAGACGGCAATATAAAGGCAGACTAATATGAACCGTATACTTCAAAAAGTAATAAGTGCGCCACTGATTCTGGTTTGCGCAATGGGTTTAGCAAACGCGCAAAGCAAGGAAGTGAGTTCCTATCCCAATAAGCCTATTCGGATTATTAATCCTCTGGCTGTTGGCGGCGCCGTAGATACGATGGCCCGTATGCTAGCTCCAAGCCTTCAAGAAATCTTAGGTCAAACGATTGTGATTGAAAGCAAACCTGGTGCTGGTGGCACGATTGGTGCGAACTTTGTTGCCAAGTCTGCTCCCGATGGTTATACCATCCTGATGGTGTATGACACTTTTGCTGTCAACCCTCACGTCTATAAAAATTTACCCTTTGATTCATTTAAAGATCTTGCACCGGTTACTGAGCTCGTCAAGATTCCTCTAGTCGTAGTTGCAGGTAATAAATTACCCGCCAATAATTTGCGTGAGTTAACGGATTTATCTAAAACGAAGACAAATGGTATTAATTTCTCAAGCGGTGGCGCTGGTAGTTCCGGTCATCTCGCTGCAGAATTGCTCAAAACCAATCTCGGGATTGATATGACCCATGTTCCTTACAAAGGGGGTGGTCCAGCAATGACTGCAACGATTAGCGGCGAGACGGATATTACGATTTTGGGCGCAGTGATTACAGTGCCTCAAATTAAGGGCGGTAATTTAAAGGCCTTAGCAGTGCTGGGAAAAAAACGCACCCCCGCTTTACCGCAAGTTCCTACAGCCAGTGAGCAAGGGCTTACTAATTTTGATGTGAGTTCTTGGGTTGGAGTGTTGGTTCCAGCGGGCACACCAGCACCGATTATTGACAAGATCAATAATGCCTTTGCGCAAGCGCTAAAAAGTCCGGCTGTTCAGGCACGTATGGCTGAGCAGGGCAATGAAGTAGTTGCTAGCTCCCCAGCCCAGTTTGGCGTATTTCTGAATCAAGAGTCTGTTAAGTGGGCTAAGGTCATTAAGGACAACAATATTCAACTAGAGTAAGCAGTGCTTACTCTAGTAGTGATCCATTAAGTCTTTAGATTGAGTAATTTGGCAGCGTTGCCACCTAGGATGGCAACGCGGTCAGCATTGCTCAAGCCTGGCGTAGCCATCACATGCTCTACTGGATACTCTTCCCAAGGAATGGGATGATCGGTTCCAATCACAATCTGGCTTGCGCCAACCTGTGCTACGAGATGCCGCAATGCCTCAGGTGTAAATACCAATGAATCGAAGTACAACTGATTCAAATATTCCGTAGGTTTTTTCTTGAGCACAATATTGGGATCACAGTTTTGTGGTGACACAAAACAACTGTGGTCCATACGTGGTGCATAAGAGCCCAGGAACCCACCACCATGGGCAGCTAGTATTTTTAATTTAGGATATTTATCGAGCACACCCTCATAGATGAGGTGCTGTAATGCGATCGTCGTATCGAGTGGATTGCCGATCACATTAGACATCCAACCATTTCCTTTGAAGCGCTGCGCTAGCTGAGGAGTGCTTTGGGGATGAATAAATAGGGTGACATTGAGCTCCTGAGCTTTTGCAAGCACGGGGTGATATTTGGGGTCTGAAAAATCTTGCCCTGAGACACTGCCGCCAATAGCAGCTCCACGAAGACCTAAGTTTCTAACAGCATTATCTAGTTGCTCAACTGCTAAGGCAGGTTCTTGCATCGTGAGTGAAGCAAAGGCTGCAAACTTATCAGGCCGCATTGCGCAGAGTTCGGCAAGGTGAATATTATTGAGGCGGCAGATTTCTGCAGCCGTATCTTTATCCTTGCGGTACCAGTAGGGATTAATGCTGAGTACCTGCATATCAATGCCTTGGGCTTCCATGGCTTTAATACGATCATCGATCTTAATAAAGTGTTCCGGCACACCTTTGGTAGGTGGGGGTACTGACTTAGCTTCATCACCCATAAGATCAATGGCATCCTGGAACATACAGTGGGCATGAACATCAATGGTTTTGATACGTTTGCCATTAATGAAAATGGGGGTCATGCGCTTGGGTTTGCCATCCTTGAGATCTGCCGAATGAGCCAAGCCGCATCCGCAAAAAAATAATCCACCAAGTGCTTTGCTCGATGTTTTGAGGAACGATCTACGTTGATTCATATGCAGCTCCAAAGGAAGTTCGAATCTATACATTACACGATTTTTTATAGATTTGGGGATACCCTAAGAGTAGTGATCTAATAGCAAAATCATGCTATCAATTTTGTATTCTTATCGTCGATGCCCCTATGCAATTCGGGCGCGTATGGCATTGCAATATGCTGGCATTGAAGTCGAGCATCGAGAGATTGAGTTAAGAAATAAGCCTCAATCGATGCTACTGGCATCGCCCAAGGGAACAGTTCCAGTCTTATGTGTTGATGGAAAGGTGATTGATCAAAGTTTGGACATCATGCATTGGGCAATAGCACAATCTGATCCGAATCAGTGGAGGGATGTTGATGAGAGTAAAGTTCTATCTTGGATCAGTAAAAATGATGGACCATTTAAAGTACTCTTAGATCAATACAAATATCCCAATCGCCATCCCAAACTCATTCAAGAAGAAGTTCTCGGTGCAGTAGAAGAATTGATGCTTATACCCATGGAAACTGCATTACAGTCGAGTCCATATTTATTAGGAAGCAAGATGACTTGGGTAGATGTTGCTATCTTTCCATTTCTTAGACAATTCTCGATGGTAAATCCACAAAGGTTTGAGCAGTTGCCTTACCCATCGATTCGGCGATGGTTAAATCAACAGCTTGAGTCCAGCTTATTTAAATCGGTGATGCAAAAGCATTCCAATTGGAAGGAATGAGTAAATAGAAGTAAGGACTAGGCTTAGTATTCATGCACCAATATAGGGCTTTTATATCGGCATAACCTATTCCTAGGGCTAGTATTCATTACAATAACAATAGCTATTCAATCCCTTAGGCCTTTTTTGGACGGCCTTTTAGAGATTTTTATTGATAGATATCTCTTTTAGGTTCCTATGTCATTGATTAAATTGAAAATTCTGATTGTCTGTGGGACGCGTCCCGAGATTATCAAATTAGCCCCCGTCTACCATTTTTTGCGTACCCAAGATTGGTGCGTAGTGAATTGGTTACATACTGGCCAACATGAAGAGATGGCCGATCAAATTTTGGCTTGCTTTGATATCACTCCTGACATTGTTTTAAGAAGAGTGGGAAGCACTCTTTCAGAATTTAGCATTGGCTGTAGGCAGCAACTAGATGCCGTTATGGAATCTACCAAATGGAGCACGGTTATTGTTCAGGGAGATACTGAAAGCGCATTTTTGGGAGGCTTAGCCGCTTTTTATCAGCGCATTCCCGTAGCCCACGTTGAAGCAGGACTTCGAACCTATGACTTAAGCAGACCATTCCCAGAAGAAGGTCTGCGACAAATGCTATCTCGCATTACACGATTCCATTTTCCGCCAACGGAAGGTGGACGCATTGCCTTGATTCAAGAAGCGATTCCTGAGAAAAATATTTTTATTACCGGTAATACGGTTGTAGATGCTCAGAAATGGGTAATTCAGAAATACGATATTCATAAGGAAGAGACTCCTGGCAGAAATATTCTGGTCACCATGCACCGGCGTGAGAATTGGGGTGGTGATATTGAAGAGGCTTGTTCTGCTATTGCTAGCTTAGCCAATGAGCACCCCGATCTCAATATACTGTTTCCGGTCCATCTCAACCCCATCGTCAAAAAATCGGTTGATCCTATTCTTGGCGCCTTACCCAATGTCATGCTCACTGATCCCCTAGGCTATCTGGAGATGCAGCAGGCCATTGCAAATGCATGGTTAATCTTGACTGACTCTGGAGGAATTCAGGAGGAGGCCCCTACTTTTCATGTACCGGTATTAGTACTTCGTAGGGAGACTGAGAGGCCTGAGGCAGTTCAAGCGGGATGTGCCAAGATTATCGGTACCAGTGGAGCTGCTGTGATTGCAGAAGTGAATGCATTATGGAATGACCCATCTCTATATGAATCGATGAAGCCTATTGATAACCCCTTTGGTGATGGCCGTGCTAGTGAGCGTATTAGCAATGTTCTTAAGAGTCAACTCAGTCACTAGTCATGTATTGGATCGATATTGTTGCAAGCTATCTTTTTGTACTTAAATATGTAGCCATTACCGTTGCAATCATTATTTCTATTAGTAGTCTTGATGATTTAGTGATTGATGTGGTTTATTGGGTTAGGCGATTAGTTCGTTCACTCACGATTTATCGCAAACATCCCCACATGCTGTATTCAGCATTGTTTTCGGTTCCAGAAAAACCCTTAGCCATTATGGTTCCTGCTTGGCAAGAGACTGGCGTGATTGGGAAGATGGCCGAGTTGGCAGCCATCACCTTGGACTATGAAAATTACCATATCTTCGTTGGCACTTACCCAAACGATCCTGAAACACAATTAGATGTGGATAAGGTATGCGCGGTATTTCCCAATGTCCATAAGGTGGTGTGTGCCAGACCAGGCCCTACTAGTAAAGCAGACTGCTTAAATAATATCTTAGATGCCATTTTACAGTTTGAGATTCAAGCCAGTTTAGAATTTTCTGGATTTATATTGCACGACTCCGAGGATGTTGTTTCACCATTGGAGTTGCGTCTATTTAACTATCTACTTCCCAAAAATGACTTAATTCAAATTCCGGTATACCCTTTTGAAAGAAGTTGGCAAAACTTTACCTGTATGCACTATTTAGATGAGTTTGCAGAATTACATGGCAAGGATGTTGTGGTGAGGGAAGCGCTAGCAGGTCAAGTTCCAAGCGCGGGAGTGGGAACCTGCTTTAGTCGTAAAGCAGTGCTTGCTCTATTGGAAGATGGTGATGGTATTGCATTTGATGCACAGAGCTTAACTGAGGACTATGACATTGGCTTTCGCCTGAAAGAAAAGGGCCTTAAAGAAATTTTTGTCCGCTTTCCGGTAATCTTGGATAACTCTGAGGCGGCGAGAAAAAAACTGCTAACAGGCCAAAGTATTCGAGATTCGAATGTGATTTGTGTACGTGAGTATTTTCCAGATACCTTAGCAACAGCCATTCGTCAAAAGTCTCGCTGGATTACTGGAATTGTGTTTCAGGGTTATAAAACTCATCGCTGGACCCCTAACCCCATTCTGAATTACTTTTTGTGGAGAGATCGCAAAGGGGCCATTACGAACTTTATTAGTTTTATTGCAACCATCATCCTCTTTCAATTGATTTTGCTATGGCTGTACCAAAACTTATGGCCTGATGCCTATCATTTTTTATCCATTTTTGAATCGAGCGAATGGTTGATGGGCTTCTTATGGCTCAATTTTTTCTTGATGATGAATCGGATTGCACAACGAATCTTTTTCGTCTCATCCTATTACGGTCTATTAGAGGGTTTACTTTCTGTTCCGCGCCTGTTTTGGGGAAATTACATCAATTTCATGGCCAATTGGAAAGCGGTGAAGCAGGTCATCGCACACAGTGATGTGCGGCGTATCGCCTGGGATAAAACTACCCATGACTTTCCAACCATTGGTCTTGAAAATGCAGAGCGTAAAAAGCTGGGTCAGATCCTCATAGATCACGAGATCATTACACAAACACAGTTGGATTCTGTTTTATTGCATAAGCAATCGGGCATGAAGATTGGTAGTGTATTGGTACATGAAGGCATTTTGAATTCTAAGGAATTAGCTGATGCACTTGCAATTCAGGCAGGCGTCTTTTCAGAATCGATTGACTCCTATACCATTCCTGAGGAACTCATTAAAAGTATTACACCCTCTATTGCCTTACATTATGCAATTTTGCCCATTCGGTTTGAAGATAATTCTTTAGTGGTAGCAAGTGAGTCTGCATTAGATCCCATTTCATTAGCTGCCATCGGTAGAAAAGTACATCATCAAATCCGATATGTGATAGTGCCAAAAGGGCAGGTCACAATTGGTCTGAGAAAATGGTATGTCCGAAATAAATCGGTTGATCCCCGCAAGGTATTAGATGATGCGCTTACAGAGGGTAAGATCAAATCTAATGAAGTTGATGATATTTGGAATTTTTATGTCTCGAGGCAGGTATTGCTAGCAGAAATTCTGGTTTCATTGGGGCATATCAATGAAGCTGCATTGCGCGCCTTACTATTACAACATTCGGTCACCAATTTATATCTAGGCGACTTTTTAGTTGATAAAAATATTATTTCCCAAGAGACACTAGAAAAAGCACTAGCGCTTCAACAAAAGATACAGCCTGAAATACATCAGCTCATTGCATCTGGGATTCCGATGGCAGGTGTCCATTAATGAAATTAGTCTGGTTTATCAGCTTATTCATATTGAGTTCCTACGTCTTTGCTGAGCAGGCTGCCAAGATAGATTTGGGTCCTGGCGTTAATTCCTATCAAAAGTTCTTAATCTATCCCCATATTGATAAGGGCTTAAAAGCTTTAGATGGCGGTGATAAGCAAAGGGCGATTGAAGAATTTCAGTGGGCACGAAAAAGAGCGCCCAAAAGTCCTGCAACTGCTTTATATCTTGCGAATGCCTATATTCAGAATGATGATTATCGAGCCGCTGTAGAGGTCTTGGAGCAACAATTGCACATTACCCCAAAAAACCAGCAGCTACTTATCAGACTCTCCAATACTCTAATACTGGAAAAAGATTATGTCGCTGCCTCTAATTCTTTAAAGGAAGAGCTCAGGCTTAATCAGAATAATTCAATTGCTCAAGAAAAATTGAAGGTAGTTAATCAAGAGTTGGCTAATGAAGAACGGGAACGCTTAAAGATTCTCCAAGAAGAGGACCCAGTTCAATTCTTAGAAGACTTAAAAGAAAAGAAGGTGAAGTTTGGGAATGCCTTTGAAGAGCGAAATTGGATCAATCTTTTACTGACAGACTTTGCTAAGCAGCCTGAATTATTATTAAGTTACCAGCCCGAGTTTGCATCGAATAAGGTTTATCAGGCTGAGAAGGTCCTACAGAAATTATTGATGTCAGGTCGCCAATCTGAGGCTGATGCCTATATAGGTAATCTTCCGAATGCCATTAAACATGATCCTATTTTTTTGGACCACTTAAGCTACCAATTGCTCAATGAAAATGGCGAACATCAAGCAGTTGAGCTCCTTGTAGAGGACTTTCCATACGAGGGTGCTACTGAAGCTGAAAAGATTGAATTAGTCAGTAGACTCATTTTATTGTTGGGAAATCATAGCGACGCCTTAGCTAGCTATCCCAAAAAGTTGAGTGAGCCACTTGCTACTCCTGAGTTACGTACACTTCAAGTGAAATTACTTTCTATTCTGAATGATTGCTCTGGGATAAGAAATGTTTTGGCAGATCAATCAGCCTTTTATACAGCAGATGATTGGACTCGTCTGGGGTACTGTTATGGTGAAAAGGTCCCTGGTTTAGGCGTCCTTGCATTTGAGCGTGCAGAAGAACTAGCACCGGGTCCAGCCAGGGAGAGGGCGGTAGCCTATCAAGCATTTTCTGCTAAGAATTATTTGCGCGCTTTAACGGCATGGAATTCCATTCCGATAAATTTGATCACGTCAGAAGACGCATTGAGTGCCGCCACTACTGCACAAACGCTTGGAGATATTAAGGAATTAAACAAGTGGCTAGAGATATACGATCAACAGAACGGCGTAAAGAGTGATCGCTATTGGTGGCTGGAAGCACAGACTAAGCTAAAGTCTGATCCTAAAGGGGCATTATTAGATTTAACCAAAGCTGCAACGCTTCAGCCATCGGTTACCTACTATTCTCAAATTGCCTCCCTTTTACTTCTTGAGGGAAAAGTTAGCGAGGCAATTGTGTATTTAGATAAGGCTTTGGTATTAAATCCATACGACAGTGCGACACAGGCTTCCTTAGGCTACGCCTACTACCAACTAAAACAATATTTACGGGCAGAAAACTTTTTAAAGGCTTCATTAAAAACGCGTCCTGACGATGAGGAACTGGTGAAGCAGTTGGCCTATACCACGCAGAAGCTTGGCAAAAATAAACAAGCCATACGGTATTCAGAAGAAGCAATTGATAGCTTTAATCGTTATAGCCCATCTGAAAGAACGGCGGATGTTGAAAACCAGCAGTTTGGTATGAGAAGAATGCACGAAGATTTAGAGCGTCGTTGGTCTTTTACAGCGGATGCGATGAGCGGTAACCAAGTAACGGCTGCCCCTAACGTTGGTCAACCCGGTAGTAATTACCGTAGCTATTCTCAGGCGGAGGCTGCTTATCGCTTGGGAAATCCAGCAATTGATAATGGTAAGACGCTATCTGCTTACACTCGTATTTTTGCTGGAGGAGGAGTGAATAACTCAGCAGCTCCAATCTATGCTCCGATGATTGCAGCAGGCTTGCGATGGAAGCCCTTCTCTGATTACGTTCTGAATTTGGCTGTTGAGGAGCAAACCCCTTTAGATCGTGGTCAATATACCCAAACTTCAATGATGCTGAGAGCTAGCGCCTCATTTTTAAATTCAGGGAAATATAGTGACGATTGGCATCCCAATGGCCCTGGTTGGTTAGCGCAAAATTTATATTTAGATGCTGCACATTATTTATCAAACTCTGTGACCTCCTTAGTATCAGATTACCGCGTCAGTTATCACCACAAAATTGCGGAGGGTCAGACGCTGGAACCCTATGTCCATGTGCAATGGGCTAGCCTGAATCAGGCCAACGGAGTTGATGAGCGAGTGGGTATTGGGGCTCGTTGGAATATTTGGCAAGGTCAAAGTAAATACAATGCTTACCCAAGTAAAATATTAATAGGATTAGAGTACCAATATGCCTTCAAAACGTATCTGAACGACAAGAGTGCGGTTTTATTAAGTTTAGGAGGGCGTTGGTAATGCGAATTTTTCTGGCAATTCTATTTTGCGCATTATCTAGTATTGCTTCTGCTAGCGATATTCGAGGCATCTTTTTTCAACCTCGAGAATCTGATCTCGCTATTCCTATAGAAAACTGGCCTACTATTTTTGCTCTTGCGAAGAAAAAAGGATTTAATACTCTCGTAATTCAATGGACCGGATTTGGCGACACTTTTTCCTCACCCAAAAGCCAAGCATGGTTAAGAGATCGTATGCTAGAAGCCTCCAATGCTGAGCTAAAGTTGATTGTGGGTCTAGCGGGCGATCCAGAGGTCTTTACGCGCTTAAAGCAGCCCCCTTCAATTGTGGGAAGCTATTTTAGGAAGATGAATGAGGCGAATTTACTTCTTGCGCAACATTGGTTAGAGGTGCTACCAAAGGGCGCGATTTCTGCCTGGTATCTGCCCTTGGAGATAGATGATCGCCAATGGAGAGAGTTGCCTGCAAGAGAAGCATTAATTAAGTACCTAGTACGTCAAGTCATGGATTTAGACGTATTGACTCTCTTGCCTGTCTATATCTCTAGCTTCTTTACAGGCAATATGACTCCTGAACGCTATGCAGCAATGCTAGAAAGCATAGAGTCTCAAGCTAAGGTGCATCTTTGGATTCAAAATGGGGGTGGAACTGATAAATTGATGCCTGCTGAACGAGACTTCTATATTGGCGCAATTTCAAACTATGCTGCTTATGCTGCATCTGGTTTGATTTTCGAGTTATTTAAGCAAACACAGGTGGACAGTAATTTTGCAGCAATGCCTATTAGCCCCTCTGAGATGAGTAAGGCATTACAGCAAAAGAGTCCATGCCAAGGCGATAACATATTCTTTGCTCTGAATTATTTGATTGACTTTACTGATCCTAAATAATAAAAATACGAATCCTCTACTCATTTAGCGATCTTGCAAGCAAATTACGCCCAATCTCTTCTCATATTTTTTAGCTTATTTTCATTTGCTAGCGCTGCTTTATTAAGCATTTATCATGACAAAGAGCAAAGGGCTTATGTAATTTATTGGATTATCGCCAGTATCTTAGTTGGTATTGGGGCCCTTTTTGGCGCTCTTACTCCTGACCTGCCGAATATTCCAAGTTACAAACTCAGCGTCACGAGTGCTGTTGTTGGCACTCTCTTTTTTAATTATTCTATTTCTGCGCTTTTAGGAAAAAAAATAAGCTTAGGGCAATTAAGTTTGTTTGTCATTGGGAGCGCAGTGATCTTCCTTTTCTGTTTAGATGTAATCAGTAAAAATGTAGGAGCTCAATATCAGCCAGCGGTTCTTGCTCTTTTCATGGCAGCTAATAGTTTTGCGGGCTTTTTACTCTCTTTAAAATACTACCGAGAGAGTTCTCTCACGCTCGCTGGCGCTCTTAGCATTACTTTTCTGATCACCACCCTGATCTGGGTAGTTCGAATGATTGCCGTTGTCAATTATCAAGCTGGCTTTGCCTATGAAGGCGGCATTATTAATGGTGTCATTTTTATCGCCCTATTAATTTTATCTATCCTACGATTTTTAATATTTGGTGGATTGGTAATGGAAATTTTAGAGCGTAAAAGAGCGCTGATTATTCAAGAATTGAACCAATTAAAAATGAATATGGCAGATCAAAAGATTGCCAAATCAGAACAACAACTTCGTCACGTATTAAATATTACGGGCGATGGTATTTGGGACTGGAATATAACTACAGGAGAAGTTAAACACAACGATCGCTGGATGAGTATCTTGGGTGAAAAATCGAACGATATGGTTTTTACGAACAAAGACTTTAAGATACACATTCATCCGGATGACCTTGCAATGGTGCTTAACCATCTTGAATCTACATTATTAAATGATGCGCCTTATCGTCTTCAGTATAGGATGATTAGAGCTGATAATGAAGTGATATGGGTTCAGGATCGTGGGCAGGTTGTTGAAAGATCTAGCGCTGGCGATCCATTAAGAATGATTGGCGCTATCAGTGACATTAGTAGCAGAAAAAGAGATCAGGACCAGATTAAAGAGTTAGCATTCTTTGATCAACTTACTAAGTTGCCTAATCGTAATTATATTAAGGATCGAATCTACCGAGCAATACAAGAGTCGATTCGAAATAAAACATATTCAGGTTTAATTTATTTAGATTTAGATAACTTCAAAAATGTGAATGACCGTTATGGGCATCAGGTTGGCGATTTATTACTCATGGAATTTGGCAAGCGTATTCAGCATGCTATTCGCCCAAAAGACATTGTTGCCAGAATCGGCGGTGATGAGTTCTTAGTGCTCCTAGAGCAGGTTGGCACATCAAAAAGTAGTGCTACTAAAATGTTGGAACAAATCATTGCCCGCATTGAGAATAATTTAATTGAGCCATTGCAATTGAATGATGGAATACAGGCCAATATAAAAGTTAGCAGTGGTCTCGTAATTTTTGGAGAAGAGGTTGCTAAATTTGATGACATTCTTAAGTTTGCAGATTTAGCAATGTATTCTGCTAAGCGGGATAGTGGTGTGAGTCATCGCTTCTTTGATGAAAATATGCAAGTAGAGTTTGATCACTCCATCCGATTAGTTGATGAGTTGGTTGAGGCATCTGAGCTAGATCAGTTTTATGTGGAATATCAACCAATAGTCGATCGCAATCAAAAATGTATTGCATTTGAGGCCTTGGCGAGATGGAATCATCCCATTCGCGGTGTGGTCATGCCGGATGATTTCATACCCTTCGCAAAAGATAGTGGATTAATCGTTAAGGTTGGCCAATCTATTTTTAGGCAAGTAGCAAATAATCATGAGCTCTGGAGCACTGCAGAAAGATTACGTGACCTCTCGATTATGGTCAATGTCAGTGCACCTCAACTTCTTAGTCCTGGCTTTGCAGATCAGTTAATCAACCTTTGCGATGTTCATCACATTCCAATGGCTCGTCTAAGTCTTGAATTGACAGAGAATGTTTTTGTGTCGGATGTACGTTTAGCAAAAGAAGTAATGACTCAACTACAAAATCACGGCGTCCAATTTGCGCTAGATGATTTTGGAACTGGCTATGCTTCTCTTAAATATCTGGCTGACTTACCATTTCAATATCTCAAGATTGATAAACGATTTATTTCTGGTTTGGGCTCTAATAAGGCGAATGAAGTAATTGTTGATGC
>Ga0194047_10001407_pt1 | contig 14747 bp, 10 predicted proteins | sample JunL225m_MetaG_2_FD_160070 | JGI IMG/M metagenome (GOLD analysis project Ga0194047, IMG submission 160070) | Anoxic zone freshwater microbial communities from boreal shield lake in IISD Experimental Lakes Area, Ontario, Canada - Jun2016-L221-5m | ecosystem: Environmental > Aquatic > Freshwater...
CATCTCGGTGGTAGCGTATTTTTTCTCTATCGTTTCTATTCTGTTGCCGGGCGCATGCGATGACAGAAACCAAAGAATTACTGAAATGGCAACTATAATTTTTCCGGCATCGAACAAAAATACTTTTACCTTATCTGTTATGGCTATGCTCACTGTTTTCCATTGCGGAGAGCGGTACACAGGCAATTCCATAATAAAATAACTTTTCTCCTTGGCTCTTAATATTACTTTAAAAACATAAGCAGCGCCCATGGCGGCTATAAATCCTACCAGATAAAGGCACATTAAAATTAATCCCTGATAATTAAAAAAGCCAAGTGTTTTTTCTTTGGGAACAACGAGTGAGATAATAAGTGTGTAAACCGGAAGGCGAGCCGAACAACTCATAAGAGGAGTAACCATAATGGTGATGATTCGTTCTTTCCAACTGCTGATGGTACGTGTACTCATAATAGCAGGCACAGCACAAGCCACACCGCTTACCAACGGAATAACCGAACGACCGTTGAGTCCAAACCTGCGCATGAGTTTATCCATTATAAAACTAACACGAGCCATGTAACCGGTGTCTTCGAGCACAGCAATAAAAGCAAACAGAAGCGCTATTTGCGGAACAAATACCACCACACCACTCAGTCCGGCCAGAATTCCGTTTACAAGCAAATTGGTTAATTCGCCCGGAGGTAATGTTCGGCTGGCAAACTCGCTGATAAAAACAAAAAAGCTCTCAATCCAGCCCATAGGAATGGCTGCGAGAAAAAAGATGGTTTGAAAAAGAAAGAAAAGAATAATTAAAAATATAGCGAAGCCAAATATTTTATGAGTTAGTATTCCATCCAGTTTGTGAGTAAATGTTTCGTCCTGCACAGCCGATTTATGTGTTACACATTCGGCCACCATACGGTTAATTACCTTGTATCGTTCTACACTTTCCAGGGTTTGCAGTTTGTTTACATCCGCACCGGAGTTCTTAATTATCTCGCCTATTTTCTCTCGCTTGTTAGCATGATTATCCAGATAATGAATCTGAGAAAAATTACTGATGGTTTGAAAGGCCACAAAATCGCTGTTGAGTTTTATTACCGATTTTATTTTGGCTATCACTTCGCCTGCTATTTTGTTTACATCAATAAAATCAAGCTGAGGAACCGGCAGCGGCTGCAAAAGCGCAGAACGCAACTCTTCTATTCCGTCTTTTTTACGAGCACTGATGGCAACTACTTTTACTCCCAATCTTTCGGAAAGACGCACGGTATCTATTATAATTCCGTCTTTCTCCACCAGGTCAATCATGTTGAGGGCAAGAATAACCGGTATTTTTAAATCGATAATTTGAGAAACCAGAAATAAGTTTCGTTTCAAATTACTCGCATCGGCCACCACTATAGTGATGTCGGGATGATTATGATTTTCGGGATTACAAAGTACTTCGAACGTAACACTCTCGTCAAGCGATTTAGGATAGAGACTGTATGTTCCGGGCAAGTCAACTATTTCGGCTGTAAGTTGAGCACTTAATTTTGTGAAGCCAGTTTTTTTATCAACGGTTACACCCGGAAAGTTTCCTGTCTTTTGATGTAAACCGGTAAGGGCATTAAATAAAGTAGATTTCCCACTGTTGGGGTTACCAACCAGAGCTATTTTTAAAGAAGTTTTTTCTGAGAAATTTACAAAAGCGCTATTTAATTCCACAACAGGAAATACGTTTTAGTTAGGATTAATCATTGATACAAGAACGGTAGATGCTTCTTCTTTTCTCAAACTTAATAAATATCCGGCCACCATAATGGCTATGGGGTCGCCCATGGGAGCAATTCTGTCGAGGGTAACTGTTTCGCCAGGTGTGCATCCCATTTCGAGCAGTTTTAGGGCCATATCTTTGTCAGTAAACGAATCGATAACTCCGCTCTCCCCTATTTTTAACTGCGCTAAATTTTTCAAAACCTTTTTGTTTTTCATTTTGGTTGGCAAAAGTAGTTCTATTTTCTTCTTTTACATAAAAATACTTGCGGCCCTGGCAAGTATTTTCAGAAAAGCGAGGAAATACAATTACTGATTGGTTGCAATAATCTTTTATCCGATGGTTTGTGATGATGAATGATGGCTCGTTTTGCTCCATTTAGGGCAATCGTTGCAATGTTTCTTTTTATGTCCGGCACATCCTGCAATGAGGGCAAACACACTAACTGCAATGAGTAAATTTTTGATGTTTTTCAAATCAAATTTCATAGTTCTAATTTAGGAGGCACAAATATATGCAAAACAAAACGACTTTGATATTGCCATTTATTCTTATTTTTAACAAAATTTTTTGATCAATTCAGTGAAACTGTTTTTTAATTTCGGTCGGTATTTCATTCTCATCAGGCGGGCTTTTGCCAAGCCGGAGAAGGCTTCTATTTACATAGACCGTATATTCGAAGAAATATATATTCTTGGAGTTGGTTCATTAGGTATAGTGGCTATCATCTCTGTTTTTATGGGAGCGGTTATCACCATTCAGTCTGCCTTTAATTTCGAAAGCCCTTTAATTCCTTACTATGCCATTGGTGTGGCCGTTCGCGACTCTATGATTCTGGAGTTTTCTCCGGCCATCGTTAGTCTTATACTTGCCGGCAAAGTAGGTAGTAGCATTGCTTCCGAAATAGGCACTATGCGCGTAACAGAGCAAATAGACGCACTCGAAATAATGGGAATTAATTCGGCAGGGTATCTTATTTTTCCAAAAATAATTGCTTCGGTTTTATTTAATCCGATACTCATTGTTTTCTCCATGTTTCTGGGCATTGCAGGAGGTTATTTCTTTGGAGCGCTGGCGGGTGTGGTTAGTCCTCATCAGTATGTTTACGGAATTACCTACGATTTCCGCCCGTTTAATGTGTTTTATGCATTAATCAAATCGGGAGTATTTGCTTTTATTATTGCTTCGGTGCCGGCTTATCATGGTTATTTTACCAAAGGAGGAGCGCTGGAAGTAGGCCGTTCGAGTACAAAAGGAGTGGTATATAGCAGTGTGCTTATTCTTGCTTTCGATTTAATTTTAACTCAACTTTTATTGGCTTGATACAAATTAACAACATATCTAAATCTTTTTCGGGCAGAGAGGTATTGAAAAACATTTCGTTTACTTTCGAGGCCGGCAAAACCAATATGATTATTGGCGAAAGCGGCTCGGGTAAAACCACTTTGCTGAAATGTATGGTAGGATTAAACGAAATAGATTCGGGCGAAGTGCTGTTTGACGGACGAGATTTTTATACCCTCGATTTTAAAGGCAAGAAAGAAATCAGAAAAGAAATTGGGATGCTGTTTCAAGGCGGAGCATTGTTCGATTCTAAAACGGTTGAAGAAAATGTGGTGTTCCCTATTTCTATGTTTACCGATTTAAGCGTAAGCGAAAAAAGAGACAGAGCCAATTTTTGCCTGCAGCGCGTTAATCTGGATAATGCAAATAATCTGTATCCATCCGAATTAAGCGGAGGGATGAAAAAGCGCGTAGCCATTGCCAGAGCCATTGCTGTTCAACCCAAATATCTTTTTTGTGATGAACCCAATTCGGGATTAGACCCCAAAACATCCATTGTGATTGATAACCTGATAAAAGAAATTACCGATGAGTATAAAATTACTACCGTGGTTATTACTCACGATATGAATTCGGTTATCGAAATAGGCGACAATATCATCTTTATTTATAAAGGAGAAAAATGGTGGGAAGGCAATAAACTGGAAATACTAAAAACCGAAAACAAAGAAGTGCACGATTTTGTATACGCCACCAAATTTATGAGAGAACTTAGAAACAAGTTTTGATTTCCTATGGTTCGAAAGTTGCAAATAGAACAGCCCAAAGGCAGGATTTTACGAAAACCACCACAACACCCTGATTTAATAACAATTACCTGCTTACCTTTCTTGATTTACCCCTTTATAAAGCCCAAAAATAACTAGTAAATTTCTGAAAATCGGTAGTAATTTTAAAAAAATCACTGGCAATTTTCCGAAAAAGGCAAGCCTTTTTCGGAAAAAGGTAACCGATTATTGAAAAAAGGCAACCCTTTATTGAAAAAAGGGTAACCTTTTTCGGAAAAAGGTAACCGATTTTTTGAAAACTACTAGCCTTTTAAAAAAATTACTAGCGATTTTAGAAAAATTGCCAGCCCTTTTAGAAAAATCGGTAGTGATTTTTTAAAAATTACTACCGATTTTTGGACAAAGGAAAGCCACTATTAGCCCATCTTTTAGCTTTTGGAGTATTCCATTTGGCTATTCGGGTTGAATAGATGTCTAAACAAATGGAATAATTAGAAAAACAATTTATCTATTTCGAAACAATAAATTGTTTTGTAAAAATTTGCCCGTTGGCTCTTAATTGATAAAAATAATTACCTGCTGATAATTGATTGGTTTGAATATTTACAGAATAAACACCCGATGATTGTTCGCCATAATTTTGTTCCATTAATTTTTTACCCATTGGGTCGATAACCCATAACGAAACATTCTTCGAATTTTTCTCTAACGAATATTCAATGGTTACCTGGTCTACCGATGGATTAGGATAGGTAGATAATTTCATTCCATTATAATATTCCTGAACACCTGTTCCTGGCGAAAGCACAGCCCACAAAGCAATATCATTATCCAATTCACCATTGGCTGCAGCCCCGCTAAAGGTTTCGTCAGAAACCAACCATTTTCCGTTACCGGCTTTGTGAAATGCAAAATCTAAATTAAATGCATCATTCTTTTTGTCCGACATCAGCCCCACGGTATCGCCCGCAGCCAAGTGTGTAAAATCGCATCCGATTGCAAAATCGGAAACCGACCAAATCCAAGGAGGAGTGGCAAAGGAAGCGTAAGAATAGTTAATAGAATCTGAAATATTAGAAAACAATAAATCTGTAGAATCCTTTAAAATGCTTGGCCCTGGCCAGTTTTTTAGTGTTGCATTAAAAGCTCCTGCAAGAACATTATATGCTACAGTCGTATCCATATCATAAACTTTCAACACCACTTTTGAAGTAGGCGAACTACCCAAATCGCTTTGTTTAGCACCAAACCAGCACAACACACCCGAAATACAAATATCGTAATGATTCGCGTTTTTATATCCCTGAGCCACTTCTGTAAAATTATTCAAGCTCCCGTTGTTTCCATACAAATATCCGGTAAGCGAAGTTCCCAATCCAAACGTATACAAACAAGGATGCCCAGGCGACAAATTAAATACCGGAAAAAAATTAAAGGAAGTATCCACCCCTATTCCTGTAGTATCTACCATTCCGATGGCACGCACCGAGTTTGCTGTATGGCCCCAAGGCGAAGTTACTGAAATGAACTGTTGAGGAGATTCGAAAGACTGAGCCGAAACCCCTAACAACATTAATAAAAAACTCATCAAAGCGAATACTTTTTTCATAGCTTAAATAATTGAATACTTAAAATTTTCAATGTAAAAGTAGGTTATTATTTTATACAAACAAAAATGTCCCGCAAATTGCGGGACATTTTTTATTCAAATAAATACTGTATAATTTTATTTAGTAACAACAAATTGTTTTGTGAAAACTTGTCCGTTAGATCTCAATTGATAAAAATAAGTTCCAGCAGCCAAATTAGTAGTCTCGATATTTACAGAATACTTTCCTGATGGTTGGTTTCCGTATTGATTTTCAATAATTTTTTTACCTGAAGGATCGATAATAAGTAAAGCAACATTTTTCGAATTTTTTTCCAAAGAATATTCAATAACAGCATTATCAACAGAAGGGTTAGGGTAAGTAGTTAATTTCATACCATTGTAAAATTCGTTAACACCAGTTCCCGGAGTTACCACTGCCCATAAAGCGATATCGTTATCAAGTCCACCAGTTGCAGTAGCTCCGCTGAATATTTCATCAGTCACATACCATTTTCCGCTTGCGGTTTGATGAAATGCATAATCAATATTCAATGCATCGTTCATTGCATCCGATACCAACCCTGCAGTATCGCCAGGTGCTAATGTAGAAAAGTCGCAAGAAATTGCAAAACTACCAGAGTTAGATGCACCAGACATATAAGCCACCGACCCGAATGCAACATAATTAAAATTCACAGTGTCAATATCAGCATATAAAATATCTCCTGATGCTTTTAACGTACTTGGCCCTTCCCAGTTAAGAGTGGTGGTATTAACAGCTCCTCCGGCAACGTTATATGCCTTGTTTGGTTGCATGTCATAAGCCTTAACAACAACTTTAGAGGTAATAGAGCTACCTAAATCACTTTGTTTTCCACCAAACCAACATAAAACACCAATTATCCCAATGTCACTACCATTAACATTTAAGTAACCTTGAGCAACTTGTTTAAAGCCAGATGTACTTCCATTATTACCAAATAAGTAACCAGTGGTTAATGTAGATGATCCGTAAGAATAAAATGTAGGATGACCTGTAGTAAAATTGAAGGCAGGCAAAAAGTCAGTAACATTTACAATACCTGTTGTATCAGGACTTGTGATAGTACGAACGCCTCCTACTGAGTTCTGAAAAGGTAATGTTTTGTGAACGAAAGGTTGTGAACCTTCCACAGTTTGCGCATTTGCGCTAACTGCCAATGCTGATAAAGCAAGAATTGTGTAAATTTTTTTCATAATAATTTTTTTTTGAAATGATAGTTAATAATTAATTAATGGCAAAAGTAGATTAATATTTTTGAACAAAAAAATAATTTTGATAAAAAAAAAGCCGTACGAGACGTACGGCTTCTTTTTAGAGTTGATAATTCTTATTTCACAATAACCATTTTCTTAGCAGAAGATGTATTACCTCCTACTTGAAGAGAGTAATAATAAACTCCAGCAGAAAGGTTGGTAGCATTTACTTTTATTGTATGTGTTCCTGCAGTTTGGTTGCCTTCTGCTTGTTCAGCAACTTTTTTGCCAGTTACATCGTAAACCGATAAAACCACTTCTGATTTGCTTGCTAACTCATAATTAATAGTTGAGAACGTGTTGAATGGATTTGGGCTGTTCTGACCAAGTTTAACTCCATTCACAAAATCATTTTCAGCAATTCCAACTGTACCTAATCCCTCTATCAATGTGATGGCGTCTAAATGGAAAACATCCATATCATATGCATCGTGATTAAATCCAATAGAAACTATTTGCCCGCTATATGTAGCTGGTAATACAACTTGCCTTTTTCTCCAAATTGAATCTGTTGCAGCAGTTGGAGAAGGGTGAGTATCCACTTCTGTAAATATTGAAGGATCGTTAAAATCTGAGAAGGTTAATACTGTAGAAGGTGTAGTTGTAACATACACTTGGTATCCATCAATCCCCCATGGATTAAATCTTTCATACCAAATTAAAGTTGCACCTGCAGCCGGAATAGTTAATGGTCCAAACATTAACCAGTTGTTAGCTTGACCAGCTGGGTTAAACCAAGAAGTTGCGTTAAAGAAAAACGCAGTGTCAGTTCCTAACGGTGCAGGAGTTTCCCATGCTTGATACCAGTTACTAGCCATATTTAAACCATTTCCATCTAAACTTGAATCGGTAGAATAGTACATTCCGAAAGAAGTTGCATATCCTGCATTGTTAGTTGTTAGTCCATCGATATCTTCGGTCACCATTTGAAAACCTGCCTGATCGGTAGGATTTACATAAGTTCCTGGCAAAGGCATATTCATTAATGTATCCCCATTTGCACGAGTCGAGGGTAATGAATAAATCTTGCTTGGAACGTTCGCATGATGAACATTAGATGGATACCCAGGAAATCCTTTTGAAGACTGAGCACTTACTGAAGCCACTATAACAATGGCGAGAATTGAGGTGTAAAGTTTTTTCATAATAAATTTTTATTTGTTAATATTTAGTAATTAATGGTAAAGGCAGGTAATTTAATTTAGATTCCTTGTAATGAGTAAAAAAAAAACCGTGCCTAAGCACGGTTTTTTTTATTATAAAATTAGTTACTATTTAACAATAACCATTTTCTTAGCTGAAGAATTATTTTCTCCAACTTTTAAAGAGTAATAGTAAACTCCTGCAGAAAGGTTAGAAGCATTTACTTTTATAGTATGCGCTCCTGCACTTTGAGTTCCTTCCGTTTGCTCAGCAACTTTTTTGCCGGTTACATCGTAAACCGATAAAGCAACTTCTGATTTGCTTGCTAACTCATAATTAATAGTTGAGAACGTGTTGAATGGATTTGGGCTATTTTGACCAAGTTTAACTCCATTCACAAAATCATTTTCAGCAATTCCTAAAGGACCAGCGATTACTGTAAAATCATCAAGATACAAAACATCCATGTCAACTGCATTATGATTAAATCCAAACCAAACAGTTTGACCAGTGTACATAGCTGGTAAAGTTGCAGAATGCATCACCCAAGTTGTATCATATAGAGCAGTAGAAGAAACAGCTGGAGGCTGAGGGCCATCAGCCATTGTAAATATTGCAGGATCGTTAAAGTCAGTCCATGAAGCCGAATCAGGTGAATTGGTTGTTGACGTTACATAAACTTTATATCCATCTTTATACGCAGGGTTTGTTTTGTCATACCATTTGATGCTTGCTCCCCCTGCAGGCACTGTAATAGGACCAAAATTTAACCAGTTGTTAGCTGTACCTGGCGAAGAAAACCAAGAAGTCGCATGCCAAAAGAATGTTGAGTCTGTTCCTCCTGCCAAAACTGGATTTTCATAAGGATGGTAATAATTAGCCCCCCAAGGATGACCCACTGCCATTCCGGAAGTATCTGTACTGAAATAGACACCAAATGCCATTACGTAACCTGCATTATTGGGTGTCAACCCATCAACATCTTCGTTTGATATTTTGAAATGATAGTTGTTGGTACTGTCGGCCACGTATGCGCCAGGTAATGGAAGCCACATTAAAGTATCACCGTTTGCACGATTTGTATTACTTAACAAATGGCTGTGAACGTTAATTTGGGTTGAGTGAACATCGTGTGCCACCGGCATCAATGCTCTGTTTTGTGCGTTCACAACAATAGTAGATGCTATTGCTGCAATTAATATGTAAATTTTTTTCTTAGTTATTTTTTTATGATTAGTAAATTTGTTTAATAATGCGGTAAAAGTATAAATTTATTAATTAACAACAAAAACCTAATTGCTTTTTTTGTCAAAAAACAGAATCTCTGATTATTCGCAAAAAGGATAATAATTTAAGCTAACTCAGCCTCTGCATAACTTTCTATTGGTGGACAAGCACAAATCAGATTTCTGTCTCCATGAGCATTATCAACTCTTGCCACTGAAGGCCAGAACTTAGAATCTTTTACCCACTTTAATGGATAAACAGCCTTTTCACGTGAATACGAATGTTTCCAATCATCTGAAATGACAGATTTAGCCGTATGCGGTGAATTTTTCAGAACATTATCTTCTCTGTCTGCTTTGCCCGAAATAATTTCATCTATTTCTTTTTTAATTGAAATCAAAGCCGAACAGAATTTATCCAATTCTTCTTTCGACTCACTTTCGGTTGGTTCAATCATTAAAGTATCATGAACAGGGAAAGAAACAGTTGGAGCATGATAACCATAATCCATCAATCGTTTTGCTATATCACCAACTTCCACTCCTCCTTCTCGTTTAAATGCTACACAATCTAAAATCATTTCGTGTGCACAACGTCCGTTTTTACCAGTATATAATGTAGGGTAATATCCGTTTAAGGTTTCTTTAATATAGTTAGCATTTAATATTGCATATCGAGTTGCATCGGCTAAGCCTGTTCCGCCAAGCATTTTTATATACCCATAAGAAACTAATAATATTAAAGCACTTCCATATGGGGCAGCAGATACGGCATGTATTCCCTGCTCTCCGCTTGTTTTCACTACTGAGTGAGATGGTAAGAATGGAACCAATTGTTTAGCTACTCCGATAGGACCAACTCCCGGACCTCCTCCTCCATGAGGGATAGCAAATGTTTTATGTAAATTCAAATGGCAAACATCAGCACCAATATTTCCGGGACTTGTTAACCCTACCTGTGCATTCATGTTTGCACCATCCATATATACCTGACCACCGTTTTGATGAATAATATCAGTGATTTCGGTTATACTTTCTTCGTAAACTCCATGTGTACTTGGGTAAGTAACCATCAAACAAGATAAATTATCTTTATGTAAAACGGCTTTTTCTCTCATGTCGTTCACATCAATATTTCCATGGTCGTCACATTTTACCAAAACTATTTTCATTCCACACATTGCTGCAGAAGCCGGATTGGTACCATGAGCGGATGTTGGAATTAAAGCAATATTACGATGCGAATCGCCTCTTGATTGATGGTATGCCTGTATAACCAGTAAGCCTGTGTATTCTCCCTGCGCTCCACTGTTCGGCTGAAAACTCATCTTAGAAAAACCGGTAATCTCACATAAGGCTTTATCCAGTTCGTTAATCATTTCAAGGAAACCTGCTGACTGATCAGCTGGAACAAATGGATGAATATTTGCAAATTCAGGCCAAGTAATTGGCATCAATTCGGAAGCGGCATTTAATTTCATGGTGCAAGACCCCAACGAAATCATGGAATGTGTTAAAGACAAATCTTTATTTTCAAGACGTTTTATATAACGCATCATTTCTGATTCTGAGTGATACGAATTAAATACAGGATGAGTCAAAATTGCTGATTTACGAACAGAAATTGCTGATTGCATTCCGAACAACTGTTCTTCTGTAATTGTCGATGTTGGCTTGTTTGCAGCTTTTGCGAAAATATTAATAACACAATTAATATCTGCTACGTCAGTTGTTTGGTCTGTCGAAATGAAAACACAGTCCTTGCCCGTATATCGAAAATTAACCGAACTATCCAGAGCTAATTTGCAAATAGCATCAACGCTCATTCCAGCAGGTAATTTAACCTGAATTGTATCGAAGAAAGAACTATGCTCAATAGCATATCCTAATTTCTTTAGTTCATTGGATATGGCAAGAGCAGATAAATGTATTTGCTGTGCAATACCTTTTATTCCTTCTGGTCCGTGATAAACCGCATACATACTTGCCATAATAGCCAATAATGCCTGAGCTGTACAAATATTTGAAGTAGCTTTATCCCTACGAATATGTTGTTCACGTGTTTGAAGCGCCATACGTAAGGCCTGATTACCTTGAGCATCTACAGAAACACCAATTATTCGACCAGGAATAATTCTTTTGAATTCTTCCCTACATGCAAAAAAAGCAGCATGTGGACCACCAAATCCCATTGGCACACCAAATCGTTGTGTATTTCCCACAACCACATCAGCCCCCCATTCTCCCGGAGGAGTTAATAAAACTAAACTCATCACGTCAGCAGCAACAGCAACAGAAGTTCCATTAGCTTTCGCTTTCTTTACAAATTCAGAATAGTCGTTTATTTTTCCATCTTTAGTAGGATATTGAACCAATACACCAAATATGGTATTATCCGTTGGCATCGTGTTATAATCACCAATTACTAATTCAATCCCGATTGGAGTTGAACGTGTTTTTAATAAATCTATGGTTTGAGGATAACATTCGTCAGAAACAAAGAATTTGTTTACGCCATTTTTTACCTGATCACGATTACGATTACTGAAAAGCATTGTCATGGCTTCAGCTGCGGCAGTAGCCTCGTCCAACAGTGATGCGTTTGCAATTTCCATTCCCGTTAAATCCATAATCATGGTTTGGAAATTCAATAAAGCCTCCAAACGTCCTTGAGCTATCTCAGCTTGATAAGGAGTGTAAGCTGTATACCAACCCGGATTCTCCAAAATGTTACGTTGAATAACCGGAGGTACTATGGTATCAAAATAACCTAACCCGATATATGTTTTGAACACTTTGTTTTTTGCAGCTATTCCGCGTAGATGCTTATGATATGCATATTCTGACATACCAACCGGTAAGTTTAGTGGCTTTTTCAACCTTATTCCAGCAGGAATAGTTTGTGCAATTAATTCATCTAAGGAGGAAGCTCCGATTTTTTTAAGCATTACTGCTACATCGCTTTCGCGCGGACCGTTATGACGGTTCACAAATTTGTCTGTTAATATCATCTGTAGTATTTTTTTAAAAGAAGGCAAATATAATTAGAATTGGGGATAAGGAATAAAAAATAAAAAAATCAAAACATGACAAATATCAGAATTACGCTTGAGCCAAATTAAATGTGGTACTACTTGAACAAGATTAAAAAATTGGACTCATGTACCTCTGAGTGTTTGATAATAGTTATATTTGAGAAATTTTTAATAGTCATTATGTACAAAATATTCTCAATTGTTTTAACAGCTTTAATCATCATCACTTCACAAACCGCCACTGCGCAAAGCAGCAACGACACCATATTAATGATGAGCGGGCAGGAAGTGATTTCGATGGTATATGATACTTCCTTCGGAAATATTACATATAAAAACCCAAAACCTGATGGAGACCCAATCACAGTAGAAACTTCAGACGTATTTTCAATTCGAAACAGCAAAGGAGAAATGATAAAATATGTTCAGGATACAGCAGGTGAAAACGATCTTACTATAGAAGAAATGCGCTATTATATAAAAGGACAGCAAGACGCCAGAGAAGGCTTTAAACCTCATGGAGCATTTTGGGCTAATATTGGAATAGGACTAGCTTCGGGAGCCACTGGATCTTTCTTTTGCCCAATTCCGCCTTTCGCATTTACTGCACTTTCAGGTTTGACAAAAGTAAAAATAAAACATTCAACTGTTTCAAATCTGGAATATCTAAAACATGACACTTATATTTTAGGATACGAGCATATTGCCAGAGGTAAACGAAAGACAAGGTCATTAATTGGAGGAGGTATCGGTTTAGTTGGAGGATTGGGAGCAGCGATCATTCTTAAAAACACAGGCAACTCTCTCATTAAAAATTAACTTTATATTTTAAAGTCCACTACTTTCTTTAATAGAACAGAACGGATTCATTTTTTTATTTCTATTTCGTAAATCGTAAAAATGAAACGTTTTTTCGACTTTATTCTTTTTGGGAACATTTATGTTGCCTTAGGTGCAGTTTTCCTCATTCAAAGCACTGTTGTGCAGTTTAACCTTTCATCCCCACTTTTTTATTACTCTGCTTTTGTGTTTTTTGCCACAGTCTTTATTTATAATTTACAAAGGATATTTTACAAGAAAACGGAAAACAAAAGCCACCAATCTATTCGTAGAATATGGATCTTCAGGAATCAGAACCTTATAAAAATACTAACTGTTATTGGTTTTGCAGGCATGACAATTCTTTTCTTTTTCAACGATATTCGAATTCTGGTTTTCCTTTCACCTCTTTTTGTCCTGTCTATTGCTTATTTCTTCCCATTGGTGAAACTTCGTAACAATGCTTGGGTTAAACTTTTTACTCTTGCTTTAGTTTGGACACTGACCACCGCTCTGGTTCCAATATTGCTAAAAAAAAACATGAATATGCATCTGGCTGAGTTGATCTGGAATTATTATCCTGAGAATTACTTTCGAATTGTTCTGCATATCTCCACTCGCTTTTGTTTTATGTTAGCCATTTGTATCCCTTTCGACCTTCGCGACATGAAACTGGATGCGGAGGAAAACATTATTACATTGCCCCAAAAATTCGGAGAAAAACGTTCACGTAATTTAGCATTATCTGTTACTATAATATATGGTATGCTTCTTATTTCAGAATACATATTCCGTATTACCTCCCTCAAAACACTTGTGGTGTTATTAATCAACATGGTTATAACTTTGGTTTTTATTATGCTCAGCAACAGTAAAAGGAGCGAATATTTTTTTGTAGCAGGAATAGACGGAATGATGATTTTGCAGGGGATGATGCTTATTCTATCATCATTATTTTATTAAAGGTTTCCAAAATTACAATTTAATAGGTTCAATTTTTTGTGTCTAAAATTTCCCTTTTTCTTCGTTTTTCAACTAATCTTATTTCATAAAAAGGATTCCCTTTCTAATTATTATTAATCCAAGTAAAAAAGGCTCTCCTTATGTAAAATCATTCTTTAATTTAATTCAGAAAATGAAATTTAGTTAGAAAGTGTAAGTCTTAAACTAATACCTGCATTAGTATTTGTTGTAGGAAACGAAGATGAAATAACCGGTTTATTAATTATCCTATCATAGAATAATCGAATACTTAATGTGGTGTTGATTGCATAGTCAGCCGATACTTTTATAGAAATTATATTGGTCCCACCTGTTGGCTGACTAACATTTTCCACAATTCGCCTTATGGTTGTAATGTTTTTTCGGAACGACAAGTCTGCTTTCAGGTTTAAGTCACTTTTTATCGGCTTGCCTTTGATATTGAAAACTGGCGGCATGGTGATACCCGGAATTCGATATCCAGCTCCTACGATAATTTCACGTCCGGCAACTTCGGTAATTGTTTTACTTGTTAATCCGAGCGAAATATTTCGATCTCGTTTAAATTCAAAATTCAATGATACGTTATTAAGAAGAACTACTTCCACTTTTATTAACGGACTCCATTGCTCCATAATGGTAACACCGCTTATTAACTTATCAGAATAGAAATTTGGATTTGGGTCGGTGGAAACAGTATCCTTGTTTGGTGTATAACCTCCTCCTGCATCGTGAAACAAGAGATTTGATGTGTACCCACCTACACTATATGTAGAACGATACGCGTGGCTTAAGGTAACAGTCTTGAAATATTTTTTCACCTTTTTCAATTTCGATAAACCA
>Ga0194047_10001415_pt1 | contig 14678 bp, 10 predicted proteins | sample JunL225m_MetaG_2_FD_160070 | JGI IMG/M metagenome (GOLD analysis project Ga0194047, IMG submission 160070) | Anoxic zone freshwater microbial communities from boreal shield lake in IISD Experimental Lakes Area, Ontario, Canada - Jun2016-L221-5m | ecosystem: Environmental > Aquatic > Freshwater...
GATTTGTACTTTTTTAATAATCATATCCGCCCCATGCTGTATAGTTACAAAATACAATCCTTCCGAAAGCATAGATGTGTCAAAGAAACCGGAGCTTATTCTGTCTGCTACCAATGTGCCTTGTGACGAGTATAATTTCACTTCACAGTTTTTTATTTCACCTAGGCGAATGTTCAATTGCGAATGAGCTGGGTTTGGATATATCAATACATCTGCTAGGTTATCTTCTTTTATACCTGTGTTTACACAATAGGTAACCCCTGGAGAAATGGTGCCGAAATTGTAATCAATGTTTGGAGATGGATTAGGAGTGTAATCGCAGAAATCGAACGACTGCAACATGTGCCCGTAATTTACCGAACTATCCTGAACCGATATTCCTCCGGTGGTCCCTTTAATGGTATCAAAATTATAATAACTATCGGCAATGGCTATGCGTCCGTTATTATTGATGCAGGCGGTTCCTGCTCCCGGTTTTTGATTTAGCAAACTTTTATTTAGTGTAAAAAAAGCTGGTGCTGTATTAATCAACAATCCTCTGTTCCATGCGCTGTGAGTGCAAAGCATGGTGCTGGTGTTGGTAAACGTTCCGTTATTGGTTATGTCGGTAAATGTTAAACTATTTGTATTGGTATAGGTTCCGTTATTGGTAAACTGATGATACGTGCACGTTCCGTTATTAGTGAATGTTCCGTTATTGGTAATACTATCGATGGTAAGGAAACTACCATTGTTAATCAATGTTGCATTATTTCTCATGCTGTCGATTAACTGAAATGTTCCAGTATTTGTAAAGTTGACAAAGTTGCTGTAAGCTCTTGCGGTTATGGTTCCGCTATTGGCAAAAGTTCCTGTTGATGTCATCAGAAAATGCACATCCAAATTTCCGCTGTTCGAAAAACTTCCACCGTTTATCCACAAATCTCTTCCGGTAAGATCTGTTATCAGAGCGCCTCCTGCATTAATGGTAATGCTTCCGGAAGTGTATGCAAAACTGGTGTTGAGCGTTACGTTGTGATTAATGGTAACTGTGTATCCCGGAAGTGGCACACAGGAGCAACTCCAAGTGGCAGGGCTTGTCCAATTGCCATTGGCTATCGAAGTAGCCGTTTGCGAAATGCCTGCAAACGTTAAGAATAAAGCAAACAAAGCAAGAGTAATGTTTCTTTTCATGTGAATTTGAATTTAAATTTATTTAAAATCAGGAAACAATACCGAACGCTTAGTGTACTTATGTTCCAAAGTATTTTTGAACACTTCATTTATTTGCGACATCGGGAAGGTTTGAACAAACTGTTCAATTTTTAATTTACCCGAAGTGATTAATTCCAATACTTCCGGATACAACTCTGCCTTGCATCCCCATGTACCAATCAGTTTTGCATCAAACGCCATTAGGTTACTCAATCTCACTTCTGTTTTATCCATTGTAAATCCTACAATAGATAGGGTAGAAGTAAACGTGACCAGATTAAACGCTAAGTCTTGCCCTGCTTTTGTTCCCGAAATTTCAAATATTTTCCAGCCTATTTTAGGAGCATTAATTTCTTTGGCCAGTTCTTTAATTTTATCTTTAATGGTTTTGCTGTCGAGACCTTTTATATTCAGTGTTGCATCCACACCGTTTTGTTTGGCAATACCTAGTTTTTCATCATTAATATCGAGGGCAATTACTTTAGCTCCCATAATTTTTGCAATGAGTGCACCGTAAATACCAACACCACCCACACCCACTATAATGGCCAAATCGCCACTTTCGAGTTCCGATTTTTTTACAACTTGGTATGGAGTAGAAATAGCATCGGCAATAACAGCAAGCTGTTCGAGGGAATAAGTAGTAAGCACCGAATCGGGAACAGGGCATAAATATTTAAATGGAACTTTAATATGCGATGCAAATCCACCGTGAAAATCATTGCCCGGCATTAACTGATTGCGGCAAATATTACTTCTTCCTTTTTTGCACAATTCGCATCCTCCGCAAGGCAACACCGCAGGAATAATTACTTTTTTACCCATCCAGCTTGCATTTCCAGCCACCACAGTTCCGCTTATCTCGTGCCCTAACGTTAATGGCAACGGATGTTTGGTTTGCACACCCGAGTGCCAATAGCTCAAATCGGTATGACATACACCACAACCGGCAATCTTAACCACCACTTCCTTCTCATTAGGCTCCGGCATTGCGCTTTCCACTAATTTAAAATCTTCGTTCAATCCGGTCATTTGCCATTGGTATAGTTTCGTACTCATCTTATTTTTATTTAATGTTTAACAATTCTCTTTTATTTTCCATCCTTATTTAAGGCTGACAAATGTAGATAGTGTTAAAAGTCGTAACTATGATTTTAATCATTAATTGGCACTTAAAGATGAGTTTTAACTCCGTGTTCCTTCTCCTGTTTTGGAAAAATTAATTGCAAAAAACACAAATCCGTTTAATTACTTTTGCAGAAATCAATAATCAGATTATCCATTTTGCGATTTTTACAAAAATTAGGTTAATACATCTCCTTAAATGATGAAGGTTGCAGTTTTTGTTTCATTAATAAATTATGTCCGCAGATTCCCGTTTTATCTACTCGAGGCTTCCCTCTACTTTTGTCTCAGAATTAACACATCTTTTAACATAATTTTAAACAAAATGAAAAATTACAGCACAACAATTAAATGGACAGCACGCATCATGACCATGGCATTTGCGGCACTTATCAGTATTTTTGCAATGGATGTTTTTGGCGAAGGTTATGGTTTCTGGCAAACTATACTTGCCCTCTTCATGCATCTTATCCCAACTTTCTTTATTATTCTTGTTCTTGCTTTTTCCTGGAAATGGGAATTAGTAGGCGGCATTATATTTCCTCTGCTCGGGTTAGCATATATTATTCTGGCCTGGGGTAAGTTTGCTCTTGTGGCTTATCTGTTTATTTCGGGGCCACTGTTTATTCTCGGTATTCTTTACACCATTGGTTGGTATCTCAAGAAGTCGAGTAAAGCATAACCTAATGGCATAAAAAAAACTCCTCAGAAATTTTGAGGAGTTTTTTTGTTTTGGTTTGTATTTGCTTCTGCTTACGCTTCCATATTTTCGAACAAAATAGCTGTTCCCTGACCTCCGCCAATACATGCCGAAGCAATACCATATCTCACTTTGCGTGCTTTCATTTCGCGGGAAATGGTTAACGACAAACGAGTGCCTGTAGCTCCAAGAGGATGACCCAAGGCGATGGCACCACCGTTTACATTGCAAATATTCCTGTCTAATCCCAATTCGCGCTCACAGCCGATAAACTGAGCTGCAAAAGCTTCATTGATTTCTATTAATCCGATGTCGGATAATTTTAAACCTGCTACTTCCAATACCAAACGGATGGAAGGCACAGGGCCCAATCCCATCACACGTGGGTCTAAAGCGCTGGTGGCAGAAGCTACTATGCGCGACAAAGGTTTCAATCCTTTTGCTTTTATAAAATCACCATTACCGATTACTACTGTGGCCGCACCATCTACTATACCGCTCGAGTTGGCTGCTGTTTGCACACCATCTCTGGCAAATACCGAAGGTAATTTTGCCATAGCTGCCAAATCAGCCGGACGAACATTTTCGTCAGCTGTAAAATCAACTGTATTTTTCGGCAAGAATACTTTTCTAGGATTTAATCCTTCTACTTCGAAAACAGTAGAATTCATTTTCACTACTTCGTCATCAAAATAGCCTCTTGCTTTGGCAGCCAGGTAACGGTCGATAGAAAGTTTTGCAAAGGTATTTGCATCTTCTTTTGTTATTCCATGTTTGGCCGCTACGTTTTCGGCAGTGCAACCCATAGGCACAGCAGCCGTGTCGTTAAGCGCTTCCCACAGCATATCCTGAAAATTTATTTTACCCAATGCGTATCCGTTACGATTTCCAAAACTAACGGTTGGTGACAAGGTCATGTTTTCAGTACCTCCGCACATCGCGGTACTGGCTTTACCTAACGTGATTTGCTCCGCTCCCGAAATAATGGTTTCGAAACCCGAACCGCAGATACGCTGCAACATGATAGCCGGAATTTCTTGCGGAATGCCCGAATACAAAGCAATGTGACGCGGAAGGAAATACGTATCGGCCGAACTCTGACCAATATTGGCATACATCACCTGGTCTATGTCATCGCCTGTAACACCTGATTTCTTTAATGCTTCGCGCGAAGCGTAAATTCCCAAATCGGTTGGCGAAACATTACCCAATGTGCCGCATAGCTTGCCAAACGGGGTTCTGGCTCCATTTATTAAATAAATATCGTCATACGTTATGGCTATTCCTTTTTTCTTATCGTGAAATCCTTTCATCTTTTTATTTGTTAATAGTTATTTGTTACTCGTTATTTGTTTCTTTATTTTGTTTTGCATAGTTCTGTTGAGCCAACACTGCAGCACCATACGACACGGCATGTTGAGGGCTGTCGATAATCAGAATATCTTTCTTAAACATTTCGTTGAGCAATACCTGAAGGTAAGGATGGTGAGCTATCACTCCACCTATCATATAGGTTGGAATGCCCGGATCGAGGCGCATCTTGGCTACTTTGTTGGCTATCGAAATATAAATTCCTTTCGAAATATCTTCGTTTGTCATTCCGTCAAAAATCCAATTCATGATTTCGGTTTTGGCAAACACCGTACAGAAACTGTTCAATTCTTTATCGTATTTCGACAGCGAAGCCATGCTGCTCATTTCGGCAATGTTGATGTTGGCGCGCTCTGCTATCTCGGCCAGAAAAGAGCCTGTGCCGGCAGCGCATTTATCGTTCATGTAAAAATTAAGCACATTGTTGTCCTTGTCGCAACGAATTATTTTGATGTCTTCACCTCCTATATCAATAATGTTTTTTTCGCCCGGATGCAGATACGACACCGCTGCTGCCGCACAACTTATTTCGGTTTTAATAATATCTGTATCGGCAAAGTGCTTGCGGCCGTAGCCTGTAGCGCAACTCGATTTGATATTAAAATTAGTGGCAATCGTTGTCATCACATTTTTCAAAGCTTGTTTGTCGTTGCTCAACGATGGCAGGAAATAGCGGAACACCGCAATTCCATTGGCATCCATCACACAAAATTTAGTGAAAGCCGAACCCAAATCTATTCCCAGAAAACAATCGATGTTCTTAAAAGCCGCCACACCGGCTGCTTTGTTGGCAAGTCCTTTTTCCAATATCCGTTTGTTCACTTCGCCTGCCGCACCGGGCACACGCGATATGATGTTTTTATTGGTCATCGCTTTCACCATGTTGGTAAACGACAAGTTGAGCGATGTGCGGATGTAGTGCTTCCTTCCGTACTCCACTATTTTTCCGTTCAGGTAATCTATTTCAGTAGGTCGGTTGTTTATCAAATCCACCGCCAGCGAAGGGAAATGGTCTCCACCGTTTTTCAAATACTTCAAACACGTGCGGGTAAAATTATCGGGGAAATATATTTTTTCGGCATCCGCCACTTGTATTCCTTCGCGAATAATTTGTTCCACGAGTTCCACCGTATCAGGGTCGCTCATGGCTTCCAGCATCGTTAGCCGCCCCACTCCGCAAAGCGGACTCAAGGCTGCATTCAATATCGTTTTTTCCCAGCTTCGTTTTACAATCTCAAACGAATCCACCGCTTTGGTTTCCAAACCTACCGAAGTCAGCACATCGGCTATCTTCTTGGCTTGCTCCGCGCGGGCATCGTTTATCGAACCTATGTAATTTGGCGGATTAAAAAACGTAACCTTCGTAATGTTTGGCGTACTGCTGTTTCCGGCATAGTTTATAATCATCCGCAATGTTTTCGATTCGCCAAAACCTGCTGCCACCAGCTCTTCCACCTCTATTCCGTTCTGAGCACTCACCACAGTTAGTTTCTCCGTATTCAATGCCATCGCCTGTTTCACCGCTCCGGCCGTATGGGTGCTTTTCAATGCAAAAAACAAATAGTCCGCATCCCAGCCCTCAAACTGCGATATCGAAGTAAACACATTCTCAAACTGAGCTGTGGCAGCCATCATGTTTTCCAGCACCAGCCCGTCCGATTTTATTTTTTTTGCCTTCGTTTCGTTCACCTCGCACAAAGCCACATCGCAGCCTGCTTCGTGCAGTTTCACTGCCAGTATCATCCCCACCGGCCCCAGGCCTATCACTCCCACTTTTAACTTATTGTTCTTTTTCATTTCAATAGTTTTTCTACTCGTTCTTTTAACGGTGCAAAACTATTCACACCCCACTCGTCAAACTATGATAATAATCATGCTTTGAGGTGCATGATTGGGGATTTTTTGGCTTTACGAAATACGAAAGGTACGAATGTACGAATATACGAATGTGGAAACTTTATGAAATATGCCTTTCGACAAGCACGGGGTGACAGTAGGAATTTACGCAAAAGGGGAGTATGTGGAATTCACAATTAAGAATTGGGGATTAACAAAGGGAGAAATGGAATTGACAAAGATAGAAGTGGGCTCAACATGTTTAGAAATGGTTTCAACAAGTTCAGAAGTCGGCTTAACAAGTTCCGAAGCTGTCTCAACAAGGTTAGAAGGCGTTTCAACATGTTTAGAAATTGATTCAACAAAAATAGAAGGAGTCTCAACAAGGTTAGAAGGAATCTCAACAAAGTTAGAAGGCGTTTCAACAAGGTTAGAAGGCGACTCAACACGTTTAGAAGCCAGCTAAACATTTCATTTTGTGAGAATTAGTGTTTTTTGACACGAAAGTATCACCTCACCCCTTCATCCCCTCTCCAAAGAGAGGGGGAGGAAGGTGACAGATAGGATGAGAATTGTAATTTTCTTGTTTATTAAATGAAATTAGACCGGAATCATCAGAAATTTGAGGCGAGACATGTTGTGAACGGTGATTTCTTTGATGATTGATTGTGTATGATAACCTCGTAATGAAACGGTGATGGTGTATGTGCCGCTGGCAAGGATTTGTTTGAATTTCCCTTTGGCATCGGCAGTGAGTGAGATGGCAGGGCTTCCGTCCATTTTGGCGATGATGGCTACCGGAAGAGGCAGTGATGAAACGCTGTCTTTGGCAGAGCCCGTGAATCCTTGTTCGTGAGGGTCGATGGAGTTGATGACATTCTCCCAAACGTATTTTGAATTGTCAGGAAAAAGAATGGCGGCATCGTTGAGCATGTTGCGGGCAGTGGTGTAACATTTGTTGTTGGCAGTGATTTTTGCATCGGTGGCTTCGGATGTGCGAAGAGCGGCTTTGTAGGCGTTGTATTTAGAAATAAAGTTATCATTGTCGGTACCAACAGAGGTGAGAAAAGCTGGTGGCATGTTGTTGTTAGCAACGAGAAGCGGTTTTTTGACAACATCGGTGATGTAGGTAAGCATAGATTCGCCAAGTGCTTTTATTTCTTCCCAATCGTGCTGAGAAGCTTTGCGGTAATGGGTTTCGCCTGCTTGCATGTAATTGGCGTGTTGGTATTCGGGAGCGAAAGCGGTGTTGATGTAACCTTTTGTTTTGCGATAGTTGGTGAGAACGATGTCGGATAATTTTTTGACATCGACTCCAATTTCTTCGGCAGCGGCTTTGTTGACAGCTGCTTCGGGTAGTGCTTCAGCAGCATCGACCGCATCCAATGCATCGGTAGCGGTGGTGTCTGAGTAAGCGGGTTTGTAATTGTGGAATGTATCCACATCATTGGAAAAAAGTGCCCAAACGATTTCGAGGGCGCTGTAGAGTACGCTTTGAGCGCAGTTGTAAATAGCTTTGACTGTTGACATAATAAGATAGTTAAAAGTTAATAGTAAATAGTTAATAGTAATTTTTGTGGTGTAAAAGTATTGTGGATTTAATTTGATTTTTGGGATTTCAAACACAAGGGGAATTTTCCGAGGAAATGCTTGTAAATAAAGCAACGCAGGGAACAAAAAAGCAATGTTTTTTGGAGTGTTTGTGAAAATCGCGTAGGAAGGCTTTTTGACTTTTGGGATTGATGGGAAAAAATTGGGAAGGTGACATGAGGGCTGACCATTGGGAACCGGTGGTGTAATCGCAGATGTAAGCGAGATTGATGATGGCGAATTTGTGATATCGTCCGAAAAAGCCAGCGGGTAGGAGTTTGGAGTAATGGGTGAGGCAATAGGAGCCGGGGATTCGGGTGTTATTACGAAGATGGATGATGGATGCGTTGCCATTGCCCTGAATATAGCGAATGTGGATGAATGGGATGCGATGAAGGCGGCCATGAGCCCGCACGAGAAGATGTGCTTTGAGGTATTCTTCTTCGGACATTTTTAAGCCCATTTTCCATTGTTGTTTGGAGTATTTGGCCATGGGAAATTTGGTTTTAAAGGTTTCTACTTATATATATGTATGGTGTATGTTTGACTAATGATGTAATGCTAGACCCATCTGTTTTTATTTTTTGAAATTTATGGATGGGGAAATTGTAATTCAAAATTAAATAATTTTTGGGAAATGGGGATTTTTTTTAATTTTTAATTTGGGAATAATTTATAGTTTTGTGGGGGGATTGAACGGGGGTAGTTTGCAGGTGAAAAAAACACTTGCAAGGGGGAGAGTGTTTTGAAGTGGAAAGTTAAATTTCTTTTCCTACTATAAGAATAAGCTCTTGAACAAGATGATGAACCAAAGTACATGGAGCTTTTTCATGGTTTGGTTTTGGTGGATTACTGTGATATTCTTCAAGAGCCTTCGCTCGACTAATAGCAATATTTGTTTTGCCTTTCATGTGTTGCAATGTAATTTCTAAAAATCGATTTGCTCTTTTCATACCAGGGTCATATGAAAATCTTATATTTTGAGTAATTTTCTCGTGTGCATCCGTTTTAGGTTCTATTAACTTTATTATTTCTGTCAATCGATCATAATATTTCTTTCTGCTTTGATATGTATCGTCTTTAACAGGGACATCTTCAAAATGCAACAAAATCCACAATTCAAAATTATCATTACTCCACGCTACCTTAAAGCCTTTGGATTCTGCTTGACTTATTGAGTTTGTAAATTGCATATCTAAATCATCTTCAATATTTTTATCGCGATCAAAAACACACCATACTTGAGCACCAAGATCTAATTTTAGGTTATACTTTCCGCCAACTACTTCGAGTAATCCACTCTTTTCACAATGTTTTGTAGCAAAGTCAACTTGTTTATGGTGTTGCCCACAATTAGGAATTGTTGAAATTTGAATTTTATTATTGCTTCTAAAAGCATTAAAATAATTGGGTTCAACAGCATCATCTTCGCAAAATATGATGAATGTAGGATATATATCCTCTCCTCGTTGATCGTCAATTCTATTGTTCCATGGTTCCGTCATTGTTTTCTAAATTAGGATTTGAATATACTTCTAAAATTGGAACACCACCATAAAATCCTGCAAGATATTGTTTAGCAAAATCAGCATCATTACGAATACCTTTTAATTCAGCTAAAGAATACAATCTTGTTGAGTCATCTTCATTTTTCTCTGTAAAATAAAATTGATCACGTCTCATTATTTCAGGACTCATCAAATTCGTATCATGACTCGTAAATAATAGTTGAGCATTACTTTTATTTACCGATGGGTCATTAATTAATTTAATTAATTTAATTAACAGTGAAGGGTGAAAATTACTGTCTATCTCATCTAAAATAATAAGCCCAGATGATTTAAAATTAAAAGCTCTGAAAAGCAAACTTGCTAAAACGAATAGTTTTTGCGTTCCATCGGATTCATTATATTTCAAATTTAATTCTTGATTGATTTTATTTTTCTTTTGTGAGAATGTTTTCTCAAAATACACCTCATCTTTTGATAGTGATTGGTCTGATGTTTTATTCGCACTTTTTCTAATAAATACTCTATCATATTTAAGGTTAAATGTAGAAAGTAAATCTAAAAACTCTTTTTCCTTTTTGTCAAATTCCAAAAGAGTTTGAAAATGCTGAAGAAAAGGGTGCTCTCCATCTTGCAAATTTGAAATTGTCCAACCTGATAAAAAATTTCTCACAATAGCACATACACCATCGGGGTCAAATGCAGATGCGAATGTCAGGAATAAAAAATGTTCACTTGGGATTTCAGGAAATTTTTCATTATTTGCTAACGTTTCTTTATTGACTTTGTTGCCAATTCTCGTAAAATATTTCCCTTGATTTGTTTCTTTAGTTCCATAAAGCCATTCATTAGTAATTATTTCTTTACTTATCTTTTTTGAAGAATCAGATGCAATTTGTTCAAAATAGTTTGGATTTTTTTTAACTGTGAATCCATATCGATATTTATTCTTGTCTATAATAATGACAATTTGAAAATATGCTTCGGAATGATTAGCATTGTCTTGATAAAAAAAACTGTCACATAAATCACTTAAATTTGATTCAGAACTTGCTTCATTTCTTATCGCTAAAAGAAAATAAGTTAAAGCTTTAATGATGTTACTTTTTCCACTTGCATTTGCACCATAGATTCCAACCGTCTTTAGCAATGACATTCCGCCATCAATAGCAATATTGTTTTTATCCACATTCCTATATTCTTCAGGACTTTTGAGACCTGTTGCAACAAAACTAATAGTTTGTCTTTCTTTTATCGAACGGAAATTCTCTACACTAAACTCAACAATCATTTTTAGGGAATTTGCAATTATTGCGCAATGTTACACAAAAAGAAGCACACCTGTGCATTATTTTAACGTTATTTGCTATTTCTGCTCAACTAAAACCCAAAAAGCCCTTTGCGGGGTTTTGAGAGGTGGGGGATTTGATTTACTATAGGTTTCACCCGTGGCTACCGGCTAACACACGCACTCGCTCAAACAGCCACTGGCTGTTTGCCGCCCTGACGGGGTTGGATAAAAAACTCCGGGCAGAGATGTTCGGAGATTTTTTGAGCATACTTAAAGGTTATGAGAAACTATGTGGTGACTAAATGCGCCTGACCCGCGCGAAGTATCCTTTTTTTCGGTTCGATATGAGGAGAAGGAAATGGCCCTTCGACAAGCTCAGGGTGACGAGGACGCTAATGGGATTGAGAAAAAAAGATACCGCGTGTGGGCAGGTGGACAGGGACTAACGAAGAGGGCAGTTGCTCGCCCCAAAAACAATTAAGCAATTTTGCAATTAAGCAGTAAGCAAACGAATGAGAAGTGAGATATTAGATTTGAGTATTGAGATATGAGACTTTGGGGAGGGAAATAAAAAAGCCCTCTCAATCTTCATACTATTACAACATTTCAAACACGCCTGCAGCACCTTGTCCGGTGCCCACACACATACTTACTATTCCGTATTTTTTATTTCTTCTCTTCAATTCATTAAATAACTGAACAGAAAGTTTCCCTCCCGTACAGCCAAGTGGATGCCCCAATGCAATGGCTCCTCCATTTACATTTACAAGTTCCGGATTCAAGTCGAGTTCGCGGCAAACTGCAAGCGACTGCGAAGCAAAAGCCTCGTTTAATTCAATTAAATCAATTTGATTTAAACTAAGTCCCGCAAGTTTCAGCGCCTTTGGAATAGCCGCTACCGGACCAATGCCCATGATTCGAGGTGGAACACCTGCGGCAGCATAACTTACCATGCGAGCTATGGGTTTCAGATTATGAGCATTCATAAACTTTTCCGAAACCACCATTACGAAGGCTGCTCCATCGCTTGTTTGAGAAGAATTACCGGCAGTTACACTTCCTTTCGCATCAAACACAGGTTTTAATTTTGATAATGCATCTAATGTAGTATCTGCTCTTGGACCTTCGTCTGTTTCGACAATGAATTCGCGTGTTTTCCGCTTTTCATTTTCGTCAACATAAGTTTCAGTAACCTTTATGGGAACTATTTCATTTTTAAATTTGCCTTCCTGAATAGCTTTGATGGCTTTTTGATGGGAGTTGAAAGAAAAGACATCTTGGTCTTCTCGACTTATTTTATATTCCTTGGCAACAGCTTCGGCAGTTAGGCCCATTCCCCAGTAGTGTTCGGGATGAGCTAAAGCCACTCCTGCATGAGGCACTATTCGCCAGCCACCCATCGGAATCAAACTCATACTTTCTGCACCTCCTGCAATGATGCAGTCTGCCATGCCTGCATGAATTTTAGCGGATGCGATGGAAATGGTTTCCAAACCTGAAGCACAATATCTATTAACGGTTACCCCCGAAACTTTATCAGTATTGAGTGCCATAAGGGAAATAAGTCGCCCCATGTTTAAACCTTGCTCGGCTTCAGGCATTGCATTGCCCACTATCACATCGTCTACTTCCTCATGGGCAACGTTTGGAACAGATGCCATCAAATGCTTAATAACATCTGCTGACAAATCATCAGGACGTGTAAATCGAAATCCTCCTTTGTTGGCTTTACCAACTGCTGTGCGAAAACCAGCTACTATATATGCGTTCATAAACTAATTTCTTAAATTTTTACCTCCACTGATAATACTCTGTAACCTCTCCAGTGTCTTTCTTTCTCCACAAAGAGATAAGAATGCTTCCCTTTCCAAATCCAGCAAGTATTGTTCGCTTACTAAAGCCGGTGCGGATAAATCACCACCGCATAAAACCCATGCAAGTTTTTGTGAAATCTTTGCATCATGTTCGCTGATATAATTTCCGCTCAACATGGAGTTAGCTCCCAGATATGCTAATCCTAATGCTTGTTTGCCGAGCACACGAATATCTTTTCTGTAAATTGGTTTAGTATATCCTTCTTTTGCAAGTTCGATACACTCTGCTTTGGCTTCTGCCAACACACGGTTGCGCGATACCACCACTATATCCCTTCCTTTGCGGAGATAACCTAAATCGAATGCTTCGTAAGCCGAAGTAGAAACCTTGGCTTGCCCAATGGTAAGGAAACGGTCTCTGAAACTATTTAATTCTATGTCGCCTTCTTTTAGTTCGTCCGAAAGTCGCACAGCAAACTCTTTGCTGCCACCTCCTCCCGGAATTAACCCTACACCAAACTCAACAAGTCCCATGTAGGTTTCGGCATGTGCCACTACTTTATCCGAATGCATACTCATCTCGCAAGCTCCGCCCAACGCCATATTGTGAGGTGCTACCACAACAGGAATGGAAGAGTAACGCACTCGCATCATTGCATTCTGAAAAGTTTTGATTGCAAAATTAAGGTCATCAAATTCGCGCTCCACAGCCATCATGAATATCATACCTACATTGGCTCCCGCACTGAAATTAGCTCCTTCGTTAGATATAACAAGTCCTCTGAAATCTTTTTCGGCAATATCTATCGCTTTATTTATTCCTTCTATTACTTCACCTCCTATGGAATTCATTTTGGTATTCCATTCCAGATTCACTATTCCATCACCAATATCGGTAACCGTTGCACCTGAGTTTTTCCAAACTGTTTTATTTCCTCTGATGTTATCCAGCAAAATAAATGATTCGGTACCCGGTATGGTTTTAAAAGATTTAGAAGGAATATCGTAATATTTTCGGTTGCCATTTTCGGTTTTATAAAAAGCAGTTGCACCTCCTGCAAGCATATCGTAAATCCATTGAGCAGGTTTAATGCCTGCCGATTCCATTGCTTTCAGGGTTTCGGCAACACCTAAGGCATCCCATGCTTCGAAAGGACCCAATTCCCAACCGAATCCGGCATTCATGGCTGCATCTATTTTATAAAACTCATCCGTTATTTCCGGAATACGATTACTTACATAAGCAAATAAACCAAAGAAAGAAGCACGATAAAACTCTCCTGCTTTATCTTTGCCTGCCATCAACACTTTCATGCGGTCTCTGAGGCTATCAATGGTTTTGGTCATTTCGAGTGTAGCAAACTTTGCTTTAACTCCAAGCTTGTATTCTAATGTTTTTAAATCAAGCGAATGGATTTCAGATTTTCCTCCTTCGCCTTTTACTTTCTTAAAGAAACCCTGTTCTGTTTTACTTCCAAGCCATTTGTTTTCGGCCATCTTTGCAACATAGCCCGGAATCTTAAACGATTCAATCGCTTCATCATTGGGGCAACTCTGAGCTACTCCGTTTGCCACATGAATCAACGTATCCAATCCTACCACATCGCAAGTGCGGAAGGTTGCAGATTTAGGACGACCCAAAACCGGCCCTGTAAGTTTATCCACCTCATCAATGGTTAATCCCATTTTTTCTACCAAATGAAATAAACTCATGATACCGTACACCCCAATTCTGTTGGCGATAAAAGCCGGAGTGTCTTTACACAATACTGTGGTTTTTCCAAGATAAAGCTCACCATAGTTCATTAAAAAATCAATTACCTCAGGTGAAGTTTTTGGTGTTGGAATTATTTCAAGCAGGCGTAAATATCGGGGAGGATTAAAAAAGTGAGAACCGCAAAAGTGTTTCTGAAAATCTTCGCTTCTTCCCTCATTCATCAGATGAATCGGGATACCCGATGTGTTGGATGTAATCAATGTTCCCGGTTTGCGAAATTGTTCCACCTTGTCGAACACTTGTTTTTTTATATCCAAACGTTCTATCACCACTTCTATTATCCAATCGCAAGTGGCAATGTCTTTCATGTTGTCATCAAAGTTGCCGGTAGTAATGCGTTTAGCAAACGATTTGCGGTAGATGGGCGAAGGGTTTGATTTGAGGGCAAACGCCAATGCATCGTCCACAATTTTATTTCTCGATTTGCGGTCGGCACCTGCATCTTTTGGAACAATATCCAGCAATATTACTT
>Ga0194047_10001416_pt1 | contig 14671 bp, 18 predicted proteins | sample JunL225m_MetaG_2_FD_160070 | JGI IMG/M metagenome (GOLD analysis project Ga0194047, IMG submission 160070) | Anoxic zone freshwater microbial communities from boreal shield lake in IISD Experimental Lakes Area, Ontario, Canada - Jun2016-L221-5m | ecosystem: Environmental > Aquatic > Freshwater...
GTCTTCATTTTTGCATGCAATAGGGTTGTTAACTTAGCAACAAAGGGCCTATAAATCAAAATACAGATAATGGCGACAGGATAGGCTACAAGCCATACCCGCATCCATTCAGAAAAGAAATTTTCTGGCAAGCCGAGGCGATCGTATGTGGTGGCAAAAGTAATACTTAAAGACATCACACATCCCATAATCAGGGAAAAAATAATATTTGGCAGATTGATCATGCCTTAATCATAGCGCCTAGTGTTTTTAGCTGTTATTCTGAATGGTGATCACTATTGTGCGCCCTAGAAAGGGGGATCTCTTGAGCATCCCTCTTGGATTCATCACTCCACTACTCTAGGAACTCTAATGGCTGTAGGCCAAAACCAAAGAAATAGAAAAAACGATCCCATGCTTACCAAAACAGGCAAACCGCGCCTGGGGCCACTTAACACTGCTCAGTTAACCAAATTACTGGAAGCGAGCAATAAACCAAAAGAGAAAAGTAAAATATTACGAGCCCTTAGCAAGCAAACTATTGTTGCCGCGTAAATCCAAGCCCCGCCTAAAACGGGGCTTTTTTATTTTCTAGCAAAGAGTTCAGTGCCGCTTTACCAACATGCTTTTTCCAAGGATGACTGTGGAGACCACCAGCACAGCAAAAACCAAATTGAGTACAGTGATTAAATCACCCAATAAGATACTCGCTGCAAAGAGTGTACAAAAGGGTTGAATTAACTGCACTTGACTCACTCGCGCGATACCACCAATAGCTAGCCCCTCATACCAAAAGAAGAAGCCGATGAACATGGGGAACAAACTCAAATACACAAAACTGATCCAGGGAATAGTGCCTGCCTCTAAATAATCAGAGTTGAATGTTAAATAACTCAAAACGATATTAAGTGGCAGTGAAATAACCAGCGCCCAAGAAATGACTGCGCGGGGATTCATCTTTCGAGAAAGTTCGCCGCCCTCAACATAGCCAATACATGCACAAATACCTCCGAGTACCAATAAGCCATCTATATAGGTAAAACTTCCGTCATTTTTAAGTAATGCATAAATCACTACCAAAGCTGCACCCAGCAATGAAACCAACCAAAAGCCTAAAGATGGCCGCTCTTTAAAGCGAATCACTCCAATGACGGTTGTAGCCAAAGGCATCATGCCCAAAATAACTGCGCCATGAGAAGAAGAGCCCTGTGTCATGGCCACGGTAGTAAAAATTGGAAAGCCAAAAACTACCCCTAAGGAAATCACAATAAACTTACCAAAGTCGATTTTTGATGGAAGTGCTTCTTTTTTGTAAATCAGGTATGCCAAGGCAACTGTGCCTGCAAGCGCTGCCCTGCCAAATGCAATGAAGTAAGGACTAAAGCTAAGAACTGCAATCTTGCTTACTGGCAAGGTTAAACTGAATATCAAGATGCCAATAAAGCCAATCAGCATTCCTTTGGTTTCTTTGTTCACTATCAACCTTTATTCTAGATAAGCCATTGTATTGAGAAATCTATGGATACTTCGCTAAATTGCTTATCATGGGCAGCAAAGCCCCCCGAAAGAATTGAATGATTACCTATAGAGATGATGCCAAAGTCACAGCAGATCAAGCCATTGATCTTTATGTACGGTCCACCTTAGGTGAGCGAAGGCCCATCAATAATGTGGAAACCTTTAAGGCAATGCTAGAGAACGCTAATCTCACGATCACTGCTTGGGATGGTGAGAAGCTAATTGGCATCTCTCGCTCATTGACTGATTTTGCGTATGTTGCCTACTTGGCTGATTTAGCAGTTGATCAGAAATATCAAAAAAGTGGCATTGGCAAACAACTTATTGAAGAAACTAAAGCCCGTCTTGGACTTGAATGCATGATTGTGCTTTTGGCTGCGCCAAAAGCCAATGAATACTATGAACATATAGGCTTTGAGCATAATCCTCGCGCCTGGACTCTCAAAAAATAATGACGCATTGATGATTGCTTCATGACTACAACACGCTTTTGCTTAGTCCGCCATGGTGAAACTGATTGGAATGCGTCACACCGTTTACAGGGTCACACGGACATAAACCTCAACTCTCATGGCTTAGCCCAAGCTAAGCAGTTGGCCCAAGCACTGAAAAAAATCAATCTTCAATTTGACGTGCTTTACACAAGCGATTTACAGCGCGCAGAACAAACTGCCAAACCCATCGAAATTCTTTACGAAGTCACTGCAATTAAACATAGTGCATTAAGAGAGCGACATCTTGGGGCATTACAAGGATTAACAACTAAAGAAGCACCGACTCTAGAGCCTGATTTATGGAAGTCGCACCTTAGCAGGAGCCTTCATGAAGAGTTACGAGGTGGAGAAAGTATTCTTCAATTTGCCAATCGTATCAATCTCGTCTTAGAAGAAATGCGACAAAAACATTCTGGTAAAACAATTTTGCTTGTAAGTCATGGTGGCGCACTCGATATGATGTATCGCCTCTCCAGCGGTCAAAGCTTAGATACAGAAAAGCTAGTTCAAGTACCAAATGCATCCCTGAACTGGATTAGCCATGATGGCTCTCACTGGAAGGTCGATAACTGGGCAGATACCAGCCACTTAGCTGGGCTGGCTCTAGATAATCTTGATCTATAGAGAGCTCCTAAGATAGCTTATGATGGGGTCAATGCGATCATTTCTAAAGATCCCTATTTATCTACTTATTGCAGTATTTTCCATGCCGCTTTATGCAATGGATGATGTGCCAGACGGATTACCAGATCATATTGTTGGCGATATAGGAGCGGCAGTCTATACCTCAAATTTGCACATCGGCACAGAGGGCACCCAATCGCTTGTTTTGCCCTATGCCTTTTTTGACTACCAACGTTTTTTTGCCCGCATTGATGAAGTAGGTATCAAAACATTCAAGATGGGTTATGGCTATTTTGAAGTTATTGGAAAAATTAGCTTAGACAACTACAAAGTCAAATCAGCAATTAATGGAACCTCAATCAACAAAAGCGATCCTATCCCCCTAGGAGTCGGGACTTTTCAGGAAACCCCAATTGGTGGATTCTTCGCCAATGCTTATCACGATTTTGGGAAATCCAAAGGGGCACTTTATGAGTTCCTCTATTTTGCCGAGCTAGAAACTTTTGAAAAAGTAGTGATCTATCCTCAAGTAGGCATTGAAAGGCAATCGAATCAATACGCCAACTATTACTATGGCATCAATTCTGGTCAAGCTGCTTCAACTGGCTATAGCGCTTACAACGCCCCAGCAACTAACAATTTGCTAGCTGGTGTAATGATTGAAATACCTGTGGTTGATAGTTGGTATATCAACGTTTACGGGAAACGGAAATGGCTGGGCAGTGGAATCAATAACAGCCCTGTCATGAATCGCTCTTACCAAGACAATATTTTTATGGCCTTAGCTTACCGCTTTAAGTAATGGGTAAAGCTTGCCTAGCGTCCACCCATGCAATCAGGGTTTCTATCTTGAGTAGGAGTTGAAGGGCTACAATTTACCGCATCAGGAGAAGTGCTACTGAGGTTAGCGCATGCTGCTAATGAAATAGTGATCGCTATCACTGATGCGAAGAATAATATTTTTTTCACTTTAAGCCCCTCAATTTGTATGGCAACTAGTTAGCCTAAGGCCATCATAGCAAGGTTTTTACTTACTAAAGAATCTGCGTTGAAATAGCATTAAAAAGACATGGCCAAGATGGATACGCCTGATACCAGCATCACAAGCTCCATCAGTAATAGAAATTTCTTTTCGGGTAGGGCCAAAACAATTCTCTTAGAGAAAATAGAGCCCACCAATACACAAGCGCCAATTAATAGGCCTTGAATAATCGCAGTGCTGTTTAAGAATCCCAGCTGATGGAAGGTGATGCCTTTGGTAAATAAAATAGATAAGCTGCTAGCGGCTTCAGTACCCAAGAAGGCGCCTTTTGTTAATCCGAATGCTAAAAAAAATGGCGTATTAATTGCACCCGTCGTTGCCACAATTCCTGTGAGGTAGCCAATAACAGCCCCAACAAGACTCATCTGCCATAGTTTTAAATAAAAATTTTTCTTCCTCAGCCAGCGCCGAATTGGGATTAGCAAAATTAAAAATAGTCCTAGAGTGATTTCAACTAATCGATCATTAAGAGATACTAATGTGTTCACGCCTAATATCACAGCAGGAATGGCTGTGATGCTATAGACAAAGCACACACTCCAATTGATTGAACTCCACCATAAAAATATGCGAGATAGATTTGCTACCGTAGCAACAAGTGCAATAACGGGAATAGCTTGAATAGGCCCATAAAAATAGACGAGGGCCGGCATCAATATGATGGTTGTACCAAAACCAATGACGCCGCCTAACACGCCAGCGCCTAAGCCTAGCAAGCCTAATACAAGGGCCTGAAGAAGAAGATCGTAAGCAATCACACTAAGTACGCAATGGCTTTAAATAAAGTGCTTTTCATTCTTATCCATTCTTATTTCAATGACTTAGGGTTAGCTCTTTTAAATCTTTGACTACCCGCTCAATAACTTCATCCCAATCGCCGGGATGACGTTGGTTATAAATTTTTAGGCTTGGGTACCAAGGGCTCTGTTCTTCACCTACCATCCAACGCCAACATGAGTCGTAGCGATTTAATAACCAAACTTTTTTACCCATGGCTGCTGCAAGATGTGCCGTTGAAGTATCAACAGAAATAATGAGATCCAAATGATCAATCAGAGCTGCGGTATCAGAAAAATCTTTTAGCTCTTCCACATAATTTAATAGATTATCAGCTGGCCAGTATTTTGCTTTTTCATTACGCAGCTCAGATTCGGCTGGATCGCCCTTTTGCAAACTAAAGAAATCAATTCCTCGAACTTCCTGCAACTTGGCAATTTTTGACAAAGGGATATTTCTTCGCTCATTAATCGGCCACGCATCTGGTTGATCGGCTCGAAAGCCACCGCTCCAAACCAGGCCAACCCTCAAGCCTAATGAGCTTGCGAGCCTTGCCTTCCATTCCTGTGATTTTTCTTCATCGCACTTTAAATAAGATTTGGTAGAAGGAATACTCTCTAAATCTGTCCCAAATAAAAGCGGCAAACTTAACAGAGGTGCTTGGTAATCAATGGTCGCATTAAAGGGCTCATCAAAGCCAATTACTGGACAGCTAAATTGTTTAGTCATGAGCTTTTTAAGGGGGGGCTGGACTTCAAAGATCAGTTTTATCCCTAACTTCATTAGCTCATTGATATATCTTGAAAACTGTAAGGTATCGCCTAATCCCTGCTCAGACCAAACCAATAAGGTCTTGCCAGCACAGTTTTCCAAATTCTCAAGTGCGGGAATATCTTGGTGTCTTCTAGAGGGGGGATTCTTGCTGAACCATCTTGATTCATAAAGGCTCCAGCCATTCTTAAAATTGCCTATCGTTAAGTCTATTAGGGCTTTATTCCACTTAGCATCTGCATTATCTGCCCGCAAAATAATTGCCTGTTCATAGGCGTGCAATGATTTATTGAATAATTTTTGATCGGCAAAATTAATACCTTTGTTATACCAAGTCAAAACATGCTGAGGATTTATTTTTAAGGCCTTATCAAAGCAAGCCAATGCTTCTTCGTAGCGAGTAATTTCATTAAGAACTGCGCCTTTGTTCGCCCACGCATCAGCATTATTTTCTCTGAGTGCTAATGCCTTATCAAAGCAAATCAATCCATCTTCAAAATGCCTTAAGGACTTTAAAGCTATACCCTTATTTGTCCAGGCATCAACGTACTGAGGATTTAAAGCGATTGCTTTATCAAAAAATGATAAAGCCTCTTCGTAGCGCTTTAATTGCTGCAGCACAACTCCAATACCGGTAAAGGCGCTATCGGCCCCACTTCCCAAGGCTAGTGCTTTGTTATAGCAATCCATTGCCTCATTGAAATGCTTTAGCTCTTGTAAAGCATTTCCTTTATTGTTGTATGCCATGGCATATTGGGGGGCTAGTGCAATTGCCTTGTCATACCACTCTAAAGAATCGGCAAACTGATTAAGCGCTTGAAGAGCATTACCCTTGTTGTTATAAACCTCAACATTATCCGGAGCCAGTGTAATTGCCCTATCGTAGCTCTCTATTGCATCTTCTATACGACCCAGTTCTTGAAGTATGTTGCCTTTATTGCTGTGGGCGAAGGCATTATCTGGGTTTAGTTCTAAGGCTTGATCGATTAAGACGAGAGCTGCTGGCCAGTTCCTCTTCATGGCATATAAAATGCCCATAAACCTTAATGCATCAGGATGTGTTGGCTGCACACCAAGTACCTCCTGCAATAATTTTTCAGCTTGATCATAGTTATTTTGCTGAAGAGCCTGAATAGACAGTCCAAGCAAATGAGAAATTTGAGCATCCATTGTGTAATAGTAGCTCAACCACGTAGGAAGACCCTCCCAGAGGCGTCCTATAGGATAATTTAAACAACAAAAACATTTATTTACTGGAAAGGAAAAGATGGATGCATGATCTGAACTCTGTGATTCACGCGCTTGACCTCCAGCCACATCCTGAAGGTGGATTTTACAAAGAGGTCCACCGCTCAAAAACAATCGTTAAGGACGCTGTTCATTCCAAGGATAAAAGCGCCTATACCAGTATTTATTATTTACTTGCTGGAAAAGATTTTTCATCTTGGCATCGTATTAAGTCTGATGAAACCTGGTTCTTTCATCTGGGCTGCGATGTGTTCATCTATTTCTTTGATGAACACCTTTGCTTGCAAAAAATTACCCTAGGAATGGCATCAAAAAGATTACAAGCAACCATTCCTGCAAATACGTGGTTCGCTGCTAGGCCCGCAGTTGATGACTCTTTTTGCCTTGTGAGTTGTGCGGTAGCGCCAGGCTTTGAATTTGATGAATTTGAGATCGCAAAGCGAGATCAGCTGCTCAAATTATTTGCAAGCTCGGCTGAAAATATACAACTGATCAAAGCGCTTACGAGAGATGAATAAATCTTATTTAAATCACTTCCAGTACTTTGCTTAAGGAATTACCTTCATAATCTGGTTTCTCACCAATCTCTTCATAGGGATGAGCTAAGCGATTTACCCAAAAGACATCGAAGCCATACCATTTCGCCGCTAAGGCATCCCAGGCATTACTAGAGACAAATAAAATCTCTTCTTTCTTCACAGGAAATGCTTTCAATAACAGCTCATAGGCTTGCGGCGATGTTTTAAATAAGCGCACTTCTTCAACCGTCACCACTTTGTCGAGGTATGGTTTTAAGCCATTACTCTCTACAACGGTAGCCAACATGTCTTTGCTGCCATTGGACAAAATGGCAGTTGCAATACCCCTGCCTTTGATGTTTTTCAAAACAGCTAGGCTGTCCTCAAAACTTGTCAACTTGGCGTACTGATCCATAAGGCGCTTTTCATCATCAGACGATAGAGTTAAATTCATGCGCTTGCAGGCATAGCGTAAAGATCGAATGGTGAGCTCCCAAAATGGCAAATAATATTTGCTGCCATTGGGGTTGGGATCGCTCATTGTGACTAAGCGAGTGTATTCAATTTGACGATCACGCCACATTAATGCGAATGCTTGGCCATTCCCAGGAAATAATTCTTCGGCAAGCTGGCCCATGGAATAAACATCAAATAATGTGCCGTAGGCATCAAAAGCGATTAACTTATACATATTGACAATCTAAAGTGCCTTAAACAAGGAAAAGGGCAGAACTGAACCCAATAATGACAACCGCTTCATAAACTCTCTTTTGAGATTCAATTAGTATAGTAGTAGAAAATGGCTTCGACTTCGTTGTTATAGACATTCACAATCATGGAGAAAATCATGGCTACAAAATCTTTGGCGCAAAAAATTGATATTGGAATTAATGAAAAAGATCGCAAAGCTATTGCAAAAGGCCTATCTGGGCTCTTAGCAGATAGTTATTCTCTCTACCTGATGACGCATAATTTTCATTGGAATGTTACGGGTCCGATGTTCAACACACTTCATACTATGTTTATGGCGCAATACACCGAACAGTGGGCGGCCCTAGATTTAATAGCAGAGCGAATTCGAGCCCTAGGGGAGCCTGCACCTGGCACCTATAAAGAATTTTCAAAGTTAACTTCAATTCAAGAGGTAGCCGGAACACCAAAAGCGATTGATATGGTTCGTCATCTTGTAAAAGCGCAAGAGGCTACAGCAAAAACTGCTCGAAAACTATTCCCCTTGGTGGAGAAAGCGAATGATCAGCCCACAGCAGATCTTTTAACACAGCGCCTAGATATTCATGAAAAAACTGCGTGGATGCTCAGAAGCATATTGGAAGAATAAATTTGTTCTGAAGGGTCCATGGCCTAACTACTCTTGATTGCCTTTAGATACAGACCGCATGATTCTTAACAGCTCAACATCATGACTTGGTAATCCATCGAGTAGCCCAGTCAAATGAGGAACATCCTTCGCAATTTGATCGCCGCCATAAAATCTTAGGGCCCAATTCGGAAATAATCTTTGATCGATCTCATCAAATTCAATTCGATGAAGAATTTGATGGCGCTGGTCTTTCTGAATTTTTTCCCAAAGGAACAGAACATCTTCTCGCCTGCCTTCGAGAATCTGTGCAAAATGGCCATTCTCATAAAATAAGACGCCCGTAAGCGCATGATCCTGATTCCACTTATGAGAAAAATCAAATAAGCTGACTAGACTTGACAATCCCATATCCTGGGTTGCTTTACTAACATAGCTAAGCTCAACTAATTGATTTGGATCTTCTGAACTCACTAGCGCCCTTACGATATCCATGAAAAATAAAACCAGTTTGTACCTTTATTAGCAGATCCAATACCAGTACTAACCCTAGCGTGATCAATAAAAAACCACCCGAAGGTGGTTCTTATAATCCTTAATAATCTAGGATGTTAAATCCAAATTACTTATCAAGCTTGACGGTGACTCCACTGGCACTGAGGTTCAATTGAAGACCCTCTGAGGTGCTTGTTAAACGCATAATGACGCCATTCTCATTCTTCAGCACCGTACCTCCAACACCACCACCCAGAGTGATGCTGCTCTCGAGCTTAGTGAATGTTCCAGGAAACTTAGCTAGATCAGCTAAGTCATAAACCTCGCCAGTTGCAGATAGCTTAGATACCCCAACGTTTGCCCCTAGGCTCATTCCACTAATTTTGAATGGATATTTTTTCCCTTGATAGGTGAGTACGCCACCCCCAGTACTGCCTCCCACAATTAAAGCAAACTGTGTTTCATTAATGCTTACTGTGCCAGATGGCTTTTTAGGGGCGTCTGCTGCACTAGCACCAAAGCTCAAAATAGATAAAGCCAAAATTAAAAATGAAAGGACTTTGCGCATGCTCATCATATAACTTCTCCACTTGTTGTAGCCATCAAATGAGATACCTACGAAATTAGCAAGATTGCTTATTTGAGCTTACTCCGGTTGTTTAAGTAATACAAATAAAAACCCGCCTGCTGGTAGTTTTAGTGATGATTGATGCCCTAGAATGAAGTCAACTGAGGTCTAGCTTGCTACACATTAAGTTCTGATTTATTTACTGGGTTTGTTTGGGTGGCTGGATAAGGTATTGAGCGCCCTTAGGTAAAGGGGTGCGATTGACGTTTAGCGCCATTGCCACAAGAACATAGTAGCCAGTAGTTGCAATTAAATCGACTACGCCTTGTTCACCAAATAGACTTTTAACTTTCATAAAGTTTCTATCGCTCACTTGATATGTTGCTTGTAACTCGGTTACAAAATCATAAATCGCTTCTTCGTCATTACTCATTCCTTCTGGCTTTGTTCCTTGTGCTAATTGATCAATGATTTTCGACTCAAGCCCTGCCTTTAAAGCAAGCCTTTGATGGGCATACCACTCATAGGGTGAGCTCCATTTTTGTGCTGTAATCAAAATAGCAAATTCATTTAACTTTAGAGGTAATGAGCTATTGAACCGAATTTGCTCGCTAACAAGGCGAAAGGATTCTGCCAATTGAGGGCTGCGCAACCAGATATTAAAGGGGGCCCCAAGACTATTGGCTCCCTTTACAACTGCAGCACTACCAGTAGCAGAAACTGGGCCCGACATTAATCTATCAAAATATTTTTTTTGATCTGCCGACATGTTTTCAGATGTGATTCTTTCAAAACGCTCAGTGACCTCTTGCGCCCAGACTGATACTGAGCCAAGTAAAAAGAAGCAGCTAATTAAGATTGAATATAAAGATTTCATTTTTCTTGCATTTTTATATTGAACGAATGGGCTTTTCGGGCTTTGGCCTTAGGGCTAGGCAACCATCTCGACTTTACCAGTGTCCGGTGAAAACAGCATGCCTAGTCAGCGCATAGATCTATTGGGCTCACTCTAGGGTGGTTTTGGTGTTTCTTGATTGCTCATGGCGGAATCGAACCATCATTTAGCCCATGAATTTCATTTAAAAGACACTTTACCCCCCATTAATCAATGCCCTACTTAAAACTTATAATGCTCTCTAATCATGGATAAAAAATTCTCTCTCACTGATGGCATAGAGCACCATAAAGCTGGTAATTTTGAATTAGCAGATGAGGTCTACTTGTCCCTTCAAAATTTAGATCCTTATAACGTCCAGCTACTATGCTTGAGGGGGCTGATTGCGCAATCAATAAATCAGCCCAATAAAGCTATTGAATTATTTCAAAAAGCAAATGTTCTACAGCCCGATGACTTTAATATTCAATTACAGCTAGGCATTAGCTATAGTCAGGCTGGAGAAATCAATCTTTCCAATCCGTTTTATGAGCAAGCGATTGCTCTAGCGCCAAACGCAATAGAGCCACTAGTCAACTATGGAAATAATTTATGCAAGCTTAAATTATTTGATAAGGCCTTTATTGTCTATCAAAAAGCAATGACATTAGACCCAACATCTTCCAAATTAAATTACAACATCGGCACACTTTTTCTAAACAAAATGGACCCCGATGGGGCAATTAAATGGCTAGAATCGGCTGTTAGCCTAGACCCAATGTATACAAGCGCATGGAATAGTTTGGGTGCTGCATTTACAGAAACCGACGATTTGGACGGGGCCCTGGCAGCCTATCAGAAAGCAAGTTCACTAGACCCCGAATTTATTGAGCCCCTATTCAATCAACATGCGATTTATATAGATCTAGGAATGGCTAACCAAGTAATTAATGTCCTTCAAAAAGCCATTGCTATTGACGAGAACAACAATACATTAAAGTTTTTTTTAGGAATAGCCTATCAATACTATGGTGAGAATGCGAAGGGTGTAGCGCTAATAGATTCAATCTCTAAAAGCGCTGATGTCCATCCAGAAATCAGTTCTTGGAATTATTTACAAAATGAGTTTTTTTCCAATCCCAAATTAGTCGGGACGAATACAAAAACAATTCAGATTGCTATAGATGCAGCAAAGTTAGATGGCTTAAATTTAGAATTTGGTGTTTATAACGGTAAATCCATTCGGAGAATTGCATTGCTTGTAAACCAAGAGATTCATGGGTTTGATAGCTTTGAAGGGCTTCCAGAAAAATGGAATGATGAACCCAAAGGAAGCTATAGCGCAGAGGGCTACCTTCCAGAAGTACCAAAAAATGTTGTACTTCACAAGGGCTGGTTTAACGAAACACTCCCTGTTTTTATAAAAGACTTTAACGCCCCCATTCGTTTTTTACATATTGACTGTGATCTATACAGCTCTACAAAAACAATACTGGATTTATTGGCTGATAAAATAATTGCGGGCACGGTAATAGTATTTGATGAATTTATAGGCTATAAATCTTGGGATAAGGATGAATTTAAAGCCTTTAATGAGGCTGCACAACGCTATGGATGGAAGTATGAACTGCTCACCTTCAGCTTTGTTACTAAGCAAGTTGCATTAATCATTAAATAATCTGATTTCATCTGCTTACAAAAAAAATAGTCCAATAAGTGGACTATTTAGATTATTGGTAGACTAGGATGAGATCGACCAGGCCCTAGGATGTATAAATCTTACTTTTTAGATTTATATTTTTGTACAGCCCCTTTTAAGTCTGAGTATTCCTCGCAACCAAAGGTACAAACCTTGTCTAATCTTGCCAATAAGGCCTCCGCCCCAGGTAGGTCATTGTTAGTTAACTTTAGCATCCCGTAATATTCAAGAGCGCCGCGATGATTAGGGTCTATTTTCAATGCGGCTTGATAATATTTTTCAGCCCCAGCTAAGTCAGGCGGTTGTTTCTTGCGAAGACTGTAAGCTAGCAAATTATTCCAATCGGCTGAACTTGTTTCATTGGCAGCCTGCAATTGCTTTACTGCCTGATCATATTTTTCAGATTTAATGCTTGCCCTTGCTTCAGTCAACCAAACTGGGTCTGACTTGATTGGCGCAGTATCTGCAGCCCATGTAGTTCCCATTAAAGACAGGAGCATTAAAAGCGTAAAAGATAAGTATTTCATAAGGCCCTCTAAGTAAAGTTGTCTATCATCCCATGGCTAAGGACTTGGGTAGATTGTGTGGGAAAGATGTTCTCCGCTTTTATTCACCCTTACTAACACCATGTCGCCCACGCCAACCACCTTCCCAGTGTAGGCCTGAATATTGACATGGTGTGTTACTAGAATGAGTGGTGTCTTAGTTTGCTTGGCTAACTCACTTTTAATGAACCCCTCTAATTCTTTGGTTTGCCTCTTTTCAAGACTCATATTGTCAAAAAATGAGCTGAGTGATGGTTCAATGTTTATCGGGCCTTTATTAAGAAGGTTTGCTGTATCCAAACATCTACACCACGGGCTACTAAACACGTCTGCTTTTTGAATACCTTGCTTGCTTAACCATATCCCTATTGCCTTGGCTTGCTTTTTTCCGTCATCGCCCAAGTTACGCTGACTAGAGCACTGACTAATAACATACCCAGCAGGGTCTCCGTAACCAGGAGCATCTGCGTGCCTCATTAGCAATACATGCTGGCCATCCTGTAAATCATTTGCCAAAGAAGCTACGGCTTGCTGAGCGATAAAAAGGCCGCTCAGTAAAAAAATAGATGCAGTAATTATTCGATTAAACCGAGTCATAAAATTTCGCTATTTTGTATGCTAGTTACCCCATCCTAATCGATAACGAATAATCCTACCAGACCAACAGAGCTGCGCAGTGCACGATTAACACGGCTGATATTCCATTTCATAAAACACCCCGTTTATTAATATTTTGATATTGCTTTATTAAGACTATTTTTATAAGCACTAAGCCCTTTGATCTAGATCAAAAAAGATCTCTAAAACTACCTCCCGAAGGCTTGCCAATACCAACCTATCGGCCTAATCTGAAGCAGTCAGATTGACTTCAATTTCTATAAGAAAGGGTAACATCATGAAAATACTCCTACCAATAGATGGTTCTAAGTCATCTCTTAATGCTGCAAAGTATGTTGCGAAGATGGCTAAAAATTCTCGTAGCCCAACTACCGTTACTTTAGTAAGCGTCCATGATGATGCAGGGCTTGGACATGTCAAACAATTCGTCGCTAAAAGTGTTGTTGATGATTACTTGCGAGAAGTAAGTGAAAAAGAACTAAAGGCGGCACAAAAAGTTCTTGATACAGCTCGCGTTAAACACAATATGGTGATCAAACGTGGGTCTATTGCTGAGGAAATTATTGCTCTTGCCAATAAAGATAAAGTTGATTTAATTGTGATGGGCACAAAAGGACGAAGTAGTTTTGTAGACATTTTGATGGGCTCAGTAGCACAACGTATTAGTAGTTCAGCAAAACAACCCGTATTGCTTATTAAATAAGCTACTTTGTTGTTTTCAACGTCATTGCTTTAGATGAATTTTTGAATGGCGCCATTAAGCTAGCTAGGCCTGATCCATCAGACCAAACTAAAACCACCCGGAGGTGGTTTTAGTCTTTATCGACGGCCTGGGACCTAGTTGACTAAGGCCTAGGATTGTTGATCGGGCTTCAAACCGCCCAGCGCCTCAATCTCTCTGGCCATCTCTAGGCTATTAGAATCCTCGACATTCTCCCTTAGATCGTCAATAACGCCTTGGCGATCTCTGGCAGGACGATTTTGACTAATCTTCCACTTCGCTTCAATTTTTTCAACTAATAATTCGACACCCACAATATTTTCGAGCATCGTTTCAATGTAATCTTTTGGAGCGTCCGAAACAGCCCATGGATTTTTTCTAACTGACTCCATTTTCTCCGTTAGGATCTTCACAATTTGATGTTTATCTTTTGCATCCTGAATGGCAGATAGTGTGCCATTAATGTGAACGCTTAAATAGTTATAAGTGGGAACAACTTTATGGGTTTCTTTCTTCGTGGGGTATGAAGATGGGCTGATATAAGCTTCATATCCAGAAAAAACTAGCAACACATTTTGCTTTTTCTCACCAATTTTCCATATTGGATTTGCTTTAGCTGTATGTGCAATCAATTTGCTCCCGACGGCTAGCTCTCCACCGGGCATCATGAAAGGAAGATGGTTTCCAACCAGCTCCCCATCAACATTGGCAACCATCAGTCCGAGAGGATGAGTCTTAATAAATTGAGAGATCTTCTTTAGATCAGTCTCAAGAAAGTGCGAAGGGATATACATCTAATAATTAAAACATATATTGATTCAATCAATCCCAAAGCCAAATAAAAAAACCACCCGTAGGTGGT
>Ga0194047_10001417_pt1 | contig 14670 bp, 15 predicted proteins | sample JunL225m_MetaG_2_FD_160070 | JGI IMG/M metagenome (GOLD analysis project Ga0194047, IMG submission 160070) | Anoxic zone freshwater microbial communities from boreal shield lake in IISD Experimental Lakes Area, Ontario, Canada - Jun2016-L221-5m | ecosystem: Environmental > Aquatic > Freshwater...
GTACGGAAGTTATAAACCAATTGTTCGGAGAAGTTTAACATAGAGGAAGAGGACAAGCAATCAAGAAGAGCAAACTAATAAACTAAATTTGCAGGATTTGCTCTTCCTCTGCCGCTATTTCTGGCTGGTGTCCGAAATTCGCCGGAACCGCCAATACAGAATAAATTAGCCGCCTGAGTTTAAATTCGGTAGTCACGGCAAACTCCTGGCGCGAAAAAGGCTCTTTTTAAGTAAATTTTCGGCTTTTTTGGTCTTTTTAGCGGAAATTTAATGATAGTAATAGATAACTGGAATTATCCATTGTTATATTAACCAGTTTTTCGACCCTTTGCAACTCTTTTGACAGGTGTTCGAATTGTCCGTATAATTCCATCTCTTACTGCCGCGATTACAAAAGAAAGTCTGAATATTGAACGAACAGAATAAATTAACTTCTCCAACTCCCCCGAAACTTAAAAAACCGCGAGGGGCGCAAAAAGGCAACCGCAATGCCGCTAAAATTGGCGAAGACCTAAGATTTGAAATGTACTTCTCTAAATTAAGAAGGGCTTTTTTTGAGGAATGGTTTCAATTGAAGTTTGGCAGACCTGCTATTAATGAAGATGAACTCAGAGAGGTAGCTCGCCACGTCGCTAATGCTGCGATTGACCGGGCGATGGTCGAAGATTTTGAACGTCTTAACCCTCGTCGCCTTGCTGGGGAAGTATTTTAACCCCTTTTATCCCTTCCTACGTCCTTGTGATAGATTTTTACACGTATCCTGTTCCTGGGTGAAGCTGCGTCCCAAAGAACGCTTCATTTATCAGTATGATTTTACTGACAACTGGCAACATCAAATTCGGCTATAGCAGCGCTGCCCGCTAGTCCCAAGAAAAGGTACCCGGTTTGTATCGGTGGCACTCGAAAAGCACCGGCGGAAGATTGTGGTGGACCGTGGGACTTTATGGAAAAGGAAGTAGAACTCAATTTAGCTTTATGGAAAACCAAAGATCGTTTTATTAAGCTGATGGAGCAACTTGTACCCCTAATTCAAAAGGAAGGTAGGCAGGCTATCAGTGAGGAGCAGTATGCCGAAATTAAAGACTTGATGGACCAAATAGATGGGCATAAATTTGACCGTAAAAAGCTTAATCAAGCCTTAGCTTTGCTTGGAAGTAGCATATCGAAAGCCGCCTGCTAACGTCAGGTTGGATGTTGCACAAGAAAAGGAGAAAGCGCAATGAAGTTCAAAATCCAGGTGGTGATCGAAGGTGAAGAAGAGGGTAATCCTGCTATTATAATGGAAGAAGTGGCTTGTTTTGAGAGTAAGGAGAAACTGTCACTTGAAACGTTGGGGTTCAGCCTGGCGGAAGCCAAGCAGATGCTAGGGGCAATCCAGAAAAAGCTAACACAAGCTCAAGTAAAAGAATATCTGGCTGAGCAGCGAGTGTGTCAACACTGCGGTAAAGTGTTGAAGGGTAAAGCCAATAAATCTATTTCTTTCCGCACGCTTTTTGGTAAATTAGAGTTGGATAGTCCTCGTTTCTACAGTTGTAAATGCCAGCCAGTGGTGCAGAAAAGTTTTAGCCCCTTAACTACCCTTCTAGCCGAGCGGACAGCGCCAGAATTCGTCTATTTACAAACCAAATGGGTGGCTTTGATGAGTTACGGCATGACAGCGAACCTTTTGGAAGAGATATTGCCCTTGGATAAGCCGGTTAGCACGGCAGTATTATCTAGGCGAGTGAAGCAAGTCGCCGAGCGATTGGAAAATGAACTGGGCGAAGAACAATTTATATATATTGAAGGCTGCCAACTGGATTGGGAAGCTTTACCTCCTCCTGCTGCGCCCTTAACAGTAGGGATTGATGGCGGCTATGTGCGAGGTCGGGAGGGTGACAATCGTAAAGCTGGTAATTTTGAGGTAATCGTGGGTAAGAGTATGCCGGAAGAGGGACCGAATAAACGGTTCGGCTTTGTCAATGGTTACGATACCAAACCAAAACGACGGCTGTTTGAGCTATTGAAGGGTCAGGGGATGCAGTTCAATCAGTCGATAACGTTCCTCTCAGATGGGGGCGATACGGTTACAGCTTTACCTCAATCCTGAAGCCGAACACGGGGTGTCAGGAAAATACGGTAAGTTCTAGGTCAGAATAATTAAGACTACCAATTTAGTAGGGATTGGGGAGAGTAGATTATTATCAAACAAGCAAATCTAGCATTCGGTTAACCCCCCGTTTTTAGCTCAAGTTGCACTTTGGGCAATTCCAACTTACCATCCCAAGGGTCAGGCACATTACTCAGGTCAAGCACATACTCACCAAACCGTTTGATATGACGGGTGATATAAGGACTTAAAGCCTCCAGGTCCTCCCGGTTAAAATCCAAGCCCTCAGCAGCCAATTTCTTTAAGACCCTACTCATATCGACCACGTTTTGATAAATCGCCGCATCTGCCACCAGGTCTGTATAATGACTACGCTTTTCCTGCTCTTCGGGAGCATTTTCGGTCACAATACCCTCGTTACCAAAGGAAAGCCAGGCTGCAAACTTATTATAACCTTCCACTTTATTGGTTTCAGCCGTTACCTCCACCCGAAACTCACCATCTGTCAGCCAGCGTAACAAGAAGATAGTCCGCACAGCCCAACCCAATTCACGGAGAGCTTGATAGAGTTTGTTCTTGTGTGAATAGTTGTTTAAGCGTCGCAAGAGAGTGGAGGGGAGAATTTTACCGCACTTGATGGAAAGCACCACCCGTAACAAATCAGGTACGTGTCGCTCGATTAGTTCCCAATCAATTACATTGGTAAAGAGGCTATCGATGTGCAGATAATGGCTGTTTTTGTCGGGACGGTAAAAAACCAGATCTTTGAAATTGCGAATGCGTGGCGAAAGCTTGATACCGAGCAAAAAAGAGAGCCCAAAAATGGGTAAATTCTGACCCTGAGTATCGCTAAAAACAGTGTCAGGCTTTAGCTCACTTTTATTTTGATTAAACACATCCAGAAGATAAACCCCCTCCCACACACCACAAGTAATAAAGCTAGTGAACAAGGCTAGGTACTGGTCGGTCACGAAATGATAGCGAATACCGCCAAACCCCCCGTAACGAATATGATATTCACTCATCAGATTATTACGGGTCATAGCGATTTGGGTGCCATCGGCGGCAACTCCCCTGCCATCTCCCCACAACCGTGGCAGTTCAAATCGGGCGTAACCGTTAATAATATCGGCCCGGGCGGAGAGCAGGCGCTCAGTATCAATATGACGATAATTAGCAAAAGAGAGTTGCTGATCACTCACCGGATTTTTGAGATGTTTGACCAATTGGACTGGTCCCATATTGGTACCATAACAAAAGGTGGTCAGCAAATAACGTTCAATGGGTTGGTCTAATTTAGGATCGGAACCGGAGGGTGGACCAAAATGCCGCGTGAAGTGGGTGTAATGTTGAACGTTACTGAGAATTTCCAGGAGGCTGCGGGTTGGCATCCGCTCCTTGAGGGCGGCTTCCAGTTTTTTCAGGTCTTTGGAGTAGGTTTGGGCAGGTATCAAAAACTACCGCACCTTTGAATCCTTTCCTTCTATCCTTTTAGTGTGAGCAGTTCACAGTTTCCAGCATTAACTCACTTTTTCTCTCCACCTTCCTTCTTTTTCTTCTTTTTCCCACCCGCTGAACCTGTTCACTTCTTCCATTTTTCACTTTCTCAATGAATGGAAAGGGTGTAGCACCCGGCGAACAGTACACCACCTCAAACCAGTAGTCAAACTTACATTATTTCCAACCGCAGGATCGAGACCAGTCAAACTCCGGCAGAGGTAGCCACTCAGCAACTGAGCGAATTGCGCCCATGCTTTGCCGAAAGACCGCTCAACCTGGGAGATCGCTACTACCCCACCAAAGCTTTTAGGCAGAGTAACAGTAGGGATTATGACTTGTTGCTGCGGCTCAAGTCTAACCGGGTGTTCTATCAGAAAGTGGTAGCGAAAGAAACCCAAGGACGTGGCACCCCCGCCAAACACGGTCTCCGCTTTCAATGTAATGCTCCACTTACCCATCCTTCTCCTAACCGGGAGTGGGTAGGGGAGGATGAAAAGGGACACAAACTGGTAGTAAGTGAATGGAGAGGGTTGCATTTGAGGGAAGCACCTGAACTCAGCCTGAGTGTAATCCGAGTAAAACGGTTTGGAGCCAGCGGCAAACCTCGTGACCCTCTGGAAAGTTGGTATGTATGGTCTGGACAAACTGAGCTTGACCTGAAGCAGGTCTGGGCTTATTACAAGAGGCGTTACTCGATAGAACACGGCTATCGTTTTGATAAACAAGATTTGTTTTGGGAAAACCCCCGCTTGTGCTATCCGAGCCAATTTCAGTTGTGGACTAATGTGGTTACACTGGTACACAACCAGTTGCAAATCACACAAGGATTGGGCTTGGAAGTGTTGCGACCTTGGGAAAGTAGTCAACGGCAGCCAAGCCCTCAGCAAATTCGGCGAGGGTTGGTCGGAATAATTGCACAGTTGGGCAGTCCGGCGCGAACCAGCAAAGTGCGCGGAAATGGGAAGGGGCGAGCGGTTGGCGCCAAAGTAAGAGCGGCTACCCGCTATAAGGTGGTCAAAAAGGGGGTTTCTAGCTCTGATTTGAGTAATATGCGCTGTTAAATTTGCTGGCAACTGGCTACAAACTGTCATTCTTTTGAAAGTTCCGTTATGGGGTTCTTTTTCCTATGACCCCGTTTATCTAAACGTCAAGTTAAATGGTTATTATAATAATAAACTAGTAATATTTAAATTTCAATAAAAATAAATAAATATTTGGTTAGAACATTTCCAAAAAATAAATAATTTGATGTTGTAGTGAAAATAGCCGACTCGCTAACGAATATAAAATCCTAAACGGCGATTCTCATCCGTGGCTGGTGTGACGCAGGCTAATGAGCAGTGTAGTTGGGTTCACTTACCGAGGCTGTAGTTTGACCTAGAATGTACAAATTTGGGTACGGGACGATGCTCAAATTTGCAATTTAGAAAACGTTTGTAACAAGCAGCATATCCCCCATTGCCAGTATTATAAAGTGTGTAACAGCTAATATGATTATGCAGCTAACGCGGTAAGGATGGTAAAATGGCAGTGGTAAGTGTCCAACTGATACCCTCCTTTGAAGAGGTGTGCTAACATGCTCATGCAGTAATATGAAGTGAACCAGAAAGTCAAGACAGGAAAATAAGGATGGATAAGGAGTGTAACCTCACTTTCATTAGCACAAACATTCTTTAATAGCGGTCTTGTATTTAGTTGTTTAAGATAAGCACTGGCGTAGCGGTATCAAAATAAAGCTCTGCCGGTGTCCGATAATCCAAAGCCTGATGAGGCCGCTTGTGATTGTAGAATTCGAAATATTCTGCAATGCCTGCTCGGGCTTCTTTAGGGCTCTCGAAATCGGCTAAATAGACACTTTAAAGAGCGCCACAAACGCTCGGTGAAAATGTTGTCGAAAGCTCGACCTCGTCCATCCATGCTCACCCGCACACCCGCTCCCTTGACTAAGCCAATATATTTCGGACTGGTGAAATGACTGCCCTGGTCGCTGTTAAAAATCTCAGGTTTTGCCTGTGCCAACGCTCTTTTTACCGCTTTGAGCACAAAATCGATTTCCAAAGTATCCGACAATTCCCAGTTCACTACATATCTACTATACCAGTCAATGATCGCTACCAGATACAGCCAGCCCTGTTTAAGCCTGATATAAGTGATGTCTGTCCCGAATACCTGACAGGTCCTGGTGATAGACAAATTTCTCAACAGGTAAGGATAAACGCGGTGTTGGTGCTCCCGTTTAGAGAGATTAGGACTAGGATAAATAGCTTCCAGCCCCATCTCTCGCATATAACGCTGGACTGTTTTACGATTGAGCTTATGACCTTCTCGAATTAACTGCTGATGAACCCGCCTATAACCGTAAAAAGGGTAAACCGTATATATTTCATCAATCCGATGCTTAAGCTTAATCTCCCGCTCTGAAGGTTCAGCCGGACGATAATACAAACTGGAGCGACTAATTCCTAACAACTCACTTTGACGCGAAAGCGATAATTCAGCTTTATCGGGTTCGATTAGTCCCAGTCTGACCGATCTGGGCAAAACCTGTTTCACTTTTTTTTTCTAACCACCTGAGCTGAGTAGTCAGGCGGCCTATTTCGGCGTAAAGTTGTTCTTTTTCTTTTTCGTGCTGTTCGAACAGGGCCTTGAGTTGCTTTTGAGCTCGCTCATCGAAAGTATCGGGCATTTTTGTAAGTGCGGCTCTTTTCCATTTAGTAATCACATTTGGATGGATCCCCTGTTCAGAGGCGATCTGGGTGAGAGTTTTGTTTCCCTCCAGCACTGCCTGTACGATTTCGGATTTATAAGCTGGTGAATACTTTTTTCTTGGCGTTGTCATAGTTTTTAGTATACACCTTACCCAAGCACTCTTTTTTGTCTAAATTATCTGGTTCATTATAATATTGGGTGAAATCGAATCGAGAGGTACAAGGATATGGTGCTACGCAAACAAGATATTAGCCCTTCAAAACTGGAATATTACTACGATACGCACCCTACGCAAGAGGACTTAATAGGCGAAAGCACTTTCCAATCGGAGCTTATCCACTACTTGATAGAGGTTTTGCGCTGGTATTATTGCGCCGAGAAATGGTTTATCGTAACCATTCAGAAAAGTTATGTAGGAAATGTTGCTATACCAAGTTATAATATTCATCAGAAGTAATAATTTCACAACAAAGGCTGGCTTTATGTTACCAAATGCAAAAAAGTATTACACCCCTGAAGAATACCTGGCTTTGGAAGAAAAAGCCGAATATAAGAGTGAATACTACCAGGGCGAAATCTTTGCAATGGCCGGTGGTTCCTACAACCACACTGTAATTTCCGTGAACCTTATAATTGCCCTCGGCAGCACCTTTGCCAGCCGACGCTGTATAGTTTTCAATAGTGACATGAAAGTCCTGGTGGAAGCCAACGGGTTGTATACTTACCCTGATATTTCGGCGGTGTGTGGAGCTCCTGGCTTTGTAGCAAACCGGACCGATGTGATTACCAACCCCATCCTGATAATAGAAGTGCTTTCAGACTCCACCAGTTTTTATGATCGCAACAATAAGTTTGCGCTGTATCGAGCCCTGTCCAGTCTGGAGGATTACGTTTTAATCGACCAGAAACAGGTATTGGTAGAGTATTACCGACGCACAGGATCGCGAAGCTGGTCGTTAGAGACTTATGAGAGCCTGGAAGAAGTAGTAAAGCTAGAAGCAGTGGAAGTAGAATTAAGTTTAAGCCAAATCTACCACAAAGTTATTTTCCCTTCACCTCATTTGTAAGGGGAATCTTGTGCCGCAGTCACCAGCGCTACAGGGAGTCTGCGAGATCGTTCCAAACCGGGGGCGGTTTTTAGAACAAATATGTGCTAGGCCACTTGCTTTACTTCCTCCACCGTTTCGGTTTTGAGTGGTTGCATCCCTGGATACCATTCACAAAATCTTTGATGCAATTCATCATCAATCACTTTAATCCTGACCTGTAACAATAAATGCGCTCCTCTAGGGGTCACTTACCGGAAACGGGAAGAAGTGTATCCTTTCAATAATCTGATACCGTTGGCGAATTGACTAACTTTTTCTTATAGAAATAGCACTTTAACAATATATCTCACTGATACTAAGCGGCCAAGCGTGCGAAGGTCGAAGTGCGGGTATGGGAAGATGGCTTATCTTCCAACCAAGCAATTACCCTCATGGCTGCTGCCTCCGCAATATGCTGTAAGCCAGTTTGGTGTTCGATTAATAATTAAGAAAGATCGGGATCTGCGTAATATTTCGTGGTAACGCGGGAAAAAGAAAAATGAAACCCTTTTTCGTATATAAGTGTAGAAAAGAAAAATACAAGCCACACTGAAAAGGGGGTTTGAAAATAATGGTTCCGCTAAATTCTGCTTACGCCTCTCTTGGAAAGAGGTTGCCTAGCTTCGGAGTATCCAACCCCGTTATCAGAGCGCCAGAGTTTGGAATTATCCAAATCTTGTTACCCGCTACACCCGGTTTAATCTTGATCAAGCTGGTGTTCGATTAATAATTAAGAAAGATCGGGATCTGCGTAATATTTCGTGGTAAAAGATCAAAAGGTAGAAAGTGGCGGTCAAATTAACTATGCCGCTTTCGTCCCTAAAACCATAAGGCTTCAACAAATCAAAGCTTGCTCTCCCATAAACAGGGCAGCCGACCACTCGCTAAAATCAAGTAGAATAGGGTGAAACAATGCCCCTTACTTTACTAATATACGAAAAAGGACTTCATTTTCCCGCTTTACCACTAAATTTTACGCAGATCCTGATATTTCTTCATTACTATTCTAACACCAAATTGCCCAGGTTTTACCGACTATAGCTTTCTGTCTAATACCTGATTCGGTCTAACCTGAGCAATGTTATGAGGAAGTGCAAAGTAATAGTTGTTCTAAATTCTCAACCTTGAGATTTTGAGAAAAATTATTTTTTTACTCCTTGTAGGTGATGCTTTCGGCTATAGCTTTAAGCAACGGCTCATATTTACTGTATTCTTCTTTGCTGGTACTGCCAAAGAAAATGACTGAACGCTTTGCACCCGGCACCACCACTGCCAGCAGACCCACTTTGGTGCCAACACCGCTGGCGCGTAACCCGTCTACACCGCCAAGTTTATAAGCTTCGGGGGTACTCAGCGTTACTCCCAATTCAGTGGAATAGGGTTTAGCTGAAAAATCCATTGTTTCAGCAATGGTAGGGCGGTTGTTGGTAGCAGCGATCTGAATATATAGCTCTCCACTCTTCAGAGTTCTGAGAAGAAAATTCTGAGAAGCGGCGTCGGTCGTAAACAGGAACAATCCACCCCCGCCGGTAATTGGCTTCCCCCAACCGGAGGGATACTTAACTGTAATAGTTCCGGTTAGCCCATCGCTGGCGCTGACGGTTTCAGTTAAGGACGGAAGAGCAAAACTACTGGTAGTAGTTGCAGCAGCAGTGGTAGCGGTGGCAGTGGTTGATACTTGAGTATTGGCGCTATCTCCACATGCGACCATCAATACTGCCAACAGCAAACCGACTAAAAACAAGGCACTTCTTCGCTTGAAATTAAGCATAGAGCCTCCTGTTGATAAACAACCTGAAAATACTATCCAATAAAAAAGCAAAACAAACTGGTCTTATTTACAACTTTGCGCTTCCTATTCCGGTTAGAAACCATTAATAACAATTAAATACTAAAAAGGTAAAGAAATAAGTAAAAATTGAAAAGTAAAGCAAAAAAAGGAGCTGGGCTATTCGGGTCTGTCAACATGTCTGTGTAACTGGAATTGAGGGCTGAATTCAAATTGGAGATTTTTGCATAACCCCCCGAAACGGTGCAGCCAGCTTCATTAGCAGGGAGTCTGCCCACTTCGCTAAGAATGGTCTAAAACTAAACATCGTCGTCATTTTTTGAGCGTAAGTTTTTTAGGCATGTTTAGTTCTAAAACAGTTTTCCCCAAGTGGTGCGAATCCCTGTTTATATTTTCCAGTCTGGTTAGAAGTAGGCGGTGGGTCGTGGGCATAGTAAGCCGCAATCGCCAGGCTGTCCTTGATCCATTTCTCTGCTAAAGCGGCGAAAGCCCCTTCTTGTCCTAAAAGCTCGTCCACCGCTGCTTCGCTCATAGCGCGCTCGGTGGGGAAAACTTCCCACAGTTTGGCTTCCCAGTGCTTGGACAAACCCATCAGACGGCTCAACTCCGCCGCATTCTTATCCAGCCGCGTTGCTCCTCCCCTTAATGCTTGCAAAGCACTGAGCCGGTCTCTTTGGGGCAAGGTACAATAGAAATTGTAGAGGGGATTGGTTAGAATGTGACAGTTATAATTGTTACCCTCGACCCTGGTAATCGTCGTGTCGAGGTGCTGCCAGGGACTGCTGGCAATCCCTGCCTGGTAAACTTGCTGATAAACGGGCTGTCCCGCTCGGTGCCTTTGAGGCATAACCAAGCGGAGATGCTACCTATCCCTAGCACCACCCCACCCTGCGCAAACAATTCCTGTATTTTATCTTCGCTCATATTGCCAGCAAAATACAAAGCATAGGTCAGCGCTTTTAAGCCGGGTCCAAATTGACCGCGGTAACCTGGTGGTAGTTCAGCCTCATAAGTTTGTTGGGTAGAAGGGGAGTAATACCGCTCTTTTTTGAAGCAGGTGTTGAAATAACATCCCACACTATTACCCTACGATAGCCCTTAAATTCGGCATCGGCAGGTAGCCTGGTGCGATCAAGGGTCAGTTTTTGCTGCTGATGAATCGTCAGTTTGGCGTGTGTAGCTTTGCGTTTAGCTTTAGGTCGTTTTTTGACCCGGCTATTACGTTCCTTTTCGCTAGAAATAGGGTCGTCTTTTTTGCTAGAGCGGTTGGGTAAAATTCTAGGTTTAGGTTGTTCCCCCTTAAGCAACGCTAATTCATCCCGCAGTTTCTGATTCTCTTCGCGCAGCTTATCTACCTGCACGAATGCTTTTTCGAGCAGATTGAGAGCCTTTTGCATAATATCACGGGCATATTCATCTTGAATTTTAGTTGGGTCATATTCTTCAAGCACCGCTTGATTATATCAAATTTTTCATCTTTGCCTAGCCCCCTCTTTTTGAACTGATACGTTTCCTGTCCGACTCGTCTTCCTATTCGGAAACCCCTAGATATAAGTAATAGCTAATCCACCTGATTGTCACGATGTTTTTCGTAAGATTGGCTAATTAGGCTCATCACAGCATCTAATTCGCTTTTAGATGAGAGACCCACTTCCACATCTCCATGTTACGAATGAGGTCAGCCTGGGACAAATCCAACCCGGTGGAGTTCAAGCTTTCAAAAATCAATTGGGGGTTATCTTTATCTCGGTCAAGTGCTATATCTACAATCAGGAGTTTACCAATGCCCTTGTAAAGATTATCAAGGCTAGGGACGTTCCCGATTTGTTTTAGGAAGAACTCATAATTTTCCTTAATCCGAACGGCATGTGGGGTAGGTACATCCCGCCCTTCCAATACATGGATTAAAGTTTCCTTGTCACTCTGGGTTAGTAGTAGTTTGTAACGTAAATCGTCCGTTTCATCAGAATTAAAGAGATAGTAGTTTTCTACCTTACGGCGGTTTATTTTTGTTTCTTGCCTTGACTCTTCAATTTTCCGACCCAACGCTGCCAACAAAAGAGAGAGTGTGGTTAGTCTTTGTTGCCCATCGATTACCAAAAGTTGTGGTACAGCGGTAGTTTGGTATATTCCCTTCTGTATATAAACAATTGAGCCGATAAAGTGGGCGGCTGCTTGCTCATCTGCCGATACTCGTTGAATATCACTCCAGAGTTGCCGACACTGTTCCACAGTCCAACTATAAGTACGCTGGTAAATGGGAATGACTAATTGCTTATTTCCATTCAAAAACTGTAGAAAATTGGCTTCTTTGGCTTGCATTTACTCGTTCCATACCTTTCTGCTTCTTAAAAGAATATGTACTACATAGCTCGACGACAAGGTTTTGTAATGTGGCTACTTCGCTTTGATAATGACTTGCTTATTACCACGCCTTTGCCAGATACTTTCGGCGGTCGGTGGCATCAAGGACACGCGCACATCTCTCCCACGGCACGCTTTCGATTCGATGATACTTTATTTCAAAGGGGTGTTGCTCCGGTACTGCTGCTATGGTTTGTTGGGCTTTCTCCATATCGTTTTCAGCAACATACACCCAGACATCTTCCAGTGTGTCCGGTAATTGTCCGAATAAGTTGCGGATAGATTCTAATCGTTCGGATAAAAGCTGATGAACCCGGTCTTCTACCGAACCCCTGTAGCGCATATTATAGATGAACACCTTATCCTGTAGCTGTCCGATGCGCTGTATGCGCCCTTTGCGCTGTTCCAAGCGGGTGGGGTTCCATGGTAAGTCGAGATTGATTAGAGCGCCAAGCCTTTGCAGATTCAAGCCTTCACTGGCAGCATCGGTGCCAAGTAATAGTTTTATTTCGCCGCGCTTGACCCGCGCTTTAATAATCTCGCGGTCTTCCCGGTGATAGTCGCCATTGAGCATCACGCCGGATTTCTGCCCACCCGCGTAGATGCCAATCTGTATATCCGGCAATTCTTTAGACAGCGCATTTGCCAGCCACCACACCGAGTCCCAATACTGCGAGAAGATAATACAGCCGCGCTCCAGCCAATTGAGTTCACTCAGATAGTGAAAGATGTTAGCAAATTTAGGGTCAGGCTCCTTGCTTGCTTCTAGAACCGTTAGAAATTCCTTGAGCTTTTGACATTCCGGTTCTGTCAATTCAAAGGCTGAGCCATTAGATTCAGGCGCCTCTTCTTCTTCTTCGCCTTCTTCTTCCGCCTGCATATAGTCGCCCAGCATACGGGTGGCGGTTATCTTACCGGCTTCGATAGAGCTACCAACTCTCCGCAATAGCAGCGTTTTAATAAACCCGGCATTTTTAACCCGCGCACTTAGCATAGTACAGAACTCCTCGGCACACTGGTAGGCATTTTGCAGATAGAGCGGCAGTTCAATCGCCTCATAGTCCTGCTCGCCGTAAAGTTGCACTTCCACCGCTTTCAAATACGGTTCATGGGTAGCAGGGTCGAGGGTGGTTTCAAGATATTCGCGGGTACGGCATACAATATGTCTCAAAAAGGGGTTATGCTCTCGCCCAAAAGCTGCCCCGTTATTTTTCACCCGTTTCTTGTCCGGCTCTTTAAGTTTTTCCCAAGCCTCCGGCGCTGCAATCGGCTCGTTATCCGCCAGTTGCAAGCTTTTTCGTATCAGTCCGAAATCTTTGCTTTCGCTGGAAGGAGGTAGCGGATTTCGCACCCACTCCCAGAGAGCGGCTTCCTCCTCCGGCATCACTTCCTTACCCATCACCATTTGCAAGGAACGTTTCGGGTCTTTTCGCCAATAGCTAAAGGAGTTGCCAAGCACGAAATCCCTGTTCCCACTCAGCATGTTCAACATGTCCCACCCCTCGATTGGGTTAAGCTGTACTGGAGTGGCAGTGCTGAGTAACAGGCTATGCGTGCGCCCGGAAAGTTCTAGAATAAACTGCATCAGGTTGTTTGGTTCAGGCTTTTCATTCTCTTTGCCCAGCGCTAGGTTACTACGGCGGGCGCGATGTGCCTCATCCACAATCACGCACTCATATTCCATTTCCTTGAGGTATTGTAACGCTTCGGATTTGCGGGTAATCAAGCCCTGTGAAATGATACCTACCCGCCGAGGGCATTTCTTAATGCCTCCCGCGCCGCTTTCCGGGTATTCGATTTCGTTCTCGTCTATCCAGCGTTTGCCGTTCCAGATAGCGGAGGGCATATCCAGCAAGTCACGAAGTTCCCCTTGCCACTGTAGCATTAACGGTTTCGGCACGATTACCAGAATGGGCTTTTCGCCTACCAACGCCATCAGCATCGCGGATAGCGCCAGTTGCACAGTTTTGCCTAAACCCACTTGGTCCGCCAACACGAAACGCGCTCCGCTTACGCTCTTATGAGCTTCAAAAGCCAGATTGATGAAGTATTTTTGATGCCCCCAAAGCCCGAATTCTTTGGCAAATACCGGCGTTTCAACTAACGCCTCCTCCGCCTTAGCCTTTTCCCGCCAGACTTCTATGCTCGGCACTACTACACGATGCGCCAGCCTTCCGATGTCCTCGATTACGTAATTGGCTAATGGGATGGCAGAAGCGTGCGTCCACAGATAGTCAAATTCAGCCTGCACCCACTGTATTGCTTCGGGAGAATCATCCTCCCAAACAAGTTCGTAGTTGGTGAGCCAGCCCTGTAACGTTTCGTTGGCGCTGCCCATGAAGGCGGTTTTACGCCCATCTTCCAGCGTAATAACCCCCGCTTTGCCGTGTTCCAACCCAAAAATGGTATGGGGCAGCACTTTCACTTCCATTTTGCCGCTTTTCAGCAACTCATATAGCTTTTGAAGTTGGGGTTTACTGGAGTCGTAGCGAGTAATTGGGTCAGAAGCAGACCATTCTTGACGCATTGCCAGTTGTGCCGCTTGTGCGGTCTTTACATCGTCTATACTCAAGCTGGAATTGCACACTACCCGAATGGAACCGGTTATAGTGTCTAGCGCATCTGACAGCACTGCCAGCATAGAGGAACTGAAATAACCCGCGATTCGGTCATAGGCGTGGGCTTTGTGCAACCGTTTGGAGAGAAAAGTCTTGTCCAGCCGATTCAGGCGGGATGAAAAACGATTTAGCGACATATTCAGGTTTTGTATCTGGAATGCTTACAATTTCTCAGGGTCAATCCCCAACTCTCGAAGCTTTGCCCACGCTGCTTCTTTCTCTGCTCGCTCCGCCAACCGCCCTTCCCGCTCCATTTGCTTTTCAGCTTCCTCCGCTTCCCCTTTGGTGAGGCGCATCGCTCCGGCGCGGTCGTACAGGCGCAAATACCCGCCGTCCGCTACCAGCCAACTTTCCAACTCCTCGCTCCACATTCGCCCTTGCTCATCCGGCTTTATCGTTACCGCTTGCTTGTCTGTTCCGTACCGCCAGCCCAACAATCGCTTCCCTATTCGCTTCGGGTATATTCTAGGCTCGTTGGGGTCGTAGGCGAAATATTCTTTTACCCCCATCAAC
>Ga0194047_10001418_pt1 | contig 14659 bp, 9 predicted proteins | sample JunL225m_MetaG_2_FD_160070 | JGI IMG/M metagenome (GOLD analysis project Ga0194047, IMG submission 160070) | Anoxic zone freshwater microbial communities from boreal shield lake in IISD Experimental Lakes Area, Ontario, Canada - Jun2016-L221-5m | ecosystem: Environmental > Aquatic > Freshwater >...
GAATGTCGCCGCCACCGCATTGGCGGCTGGAGTCTGAATTATCGATGCGCTGGGTCCGGCGGCCGGGGCAAGTCCGGCCCAGGTGCCGGCGGTCGAACTGATCCGCACGCTGGCGACAGCGCTGCCGTTGATCGTGGCGGGAACAGAGACGGCCAAGGACTGTGTGGCACCCGTCGACAATGACAGCGGATTGGCGGTCGGCGCAGTGATCGCAAACGGAATCCCTGCCGCCGGCGTCACGGTGATGGTCTGGGTTGCCGACACCGACACGGCACTGCTCGAATCCAGCCACTCGCCGGTGACCACGACGCTGCCCGCCGAACTCGGTGTAAGGGTAACCGCGCTCGTCGAGCCATCAACACCGGTAGTCTTCGAACTTGCCGAGAGTGTTGCCGCGCCGGTACTGGCAGCGGCGATCGAGAAGCGGACGGTCTGGTTGTTCTTGCCTGCGCCGCCGGCGTCCTTGGCGGCCGCCACCAGAGTGATAGTACCTGCCCCGACTTGCACGGAACCTGCGCTGGGGGTGAGGGTCAGCGTCGAACCGGTGATGAGAACGGGAATGCTCGCCGTCTTGCCTCCCGCCGTGACGGTTACCGTGGCGGTGCGGTTGCTGGAGTCTATCGAACCGCTCAACAGCGTGACGCTGGCAATACCGTTTGCACCCGACGTTTGGGTCGAAGCGCTGAGCACGCCGCTGGTGGTCGCAAAGGTGACGGGCACCCCGGACATAGCCGCATTGGAGGCATCGATAGGTGTCGCCGTCAGGGTCGCGGAGGTTGAATTGTCGGTCTTGATCGAGATGGCCGAGGTGCCCAGAGACAGGCTACTCACCACCGCCGTAACGGTAGTGCCGGTACCGGTTCCGCTGCCGGTCGTCGTGGTCGAGGGTGCCGAACCCCCTCCGCCGCCACAACCCGCAAGCAATGCAACCGAAGTGGCAAGCAAGAGCGATGCGGTGACCCCGGCAAACCTGCTACTGAAGAAATGGTTTAACACTTACCCCTCCAATTCACGCTATCCGCGCAATAAACGGCGTTCAGAAATAATACATGATCATGCCACGGTTTTTACTGCACCGACAGTTGGCTGTGACCGCCGCAGTGCGAAAAAAGTCTGTGGCGGTCAATGTGCAGCCATTGATCGGAAATGCCCCGGCGATCAGTGCGCTTAGCGTTGCGTCAGCGCGTCGCTGACGATGCGCGGCGTAATGAATATCAGGAGTTCGCTGCGACTCAGTATCTTCGACTTGGTCTTGAACAGATTGCCGACGTAGGGCAGATCGCCGAGGACAGGAACACGCGTCTCACCCTGGTTGTCGGATTCCCTGGCAAAGCCACCGATGACTACCGTGCCGCCGTTTTCCACAATCACGTTGGTGGTCACGGTATTGTTGTCCGTGCTGCCGGTCTGCGCTCCGGGATCCCCCGAAATCGTCATGGTGCCCTTGGTGATGTTGAGGTCGAGGCTGATGCGGTTGTCCGGATTGACCGAGGGTGTCACCGTCAGAGTGAGGGGCGCCGAAAGCGTCGTGTAGATCGGCTGGCCGTTGGCCGTATTGGTGCCGGAAATGAAGGCCACGTTCTGCGTATTGTTGATGGTCGCGGCCTTGCGGTTGAGCGTGACGACCCGCGGCGAGGCGATGGTCTTGGTCCGCGCATCGTTTTCCGCCGCCTGCAACTCCAGGGTAAGCAACCGGGTCCCGGCGTTGTTGAACAGCATCAGGCCGATGTTGGGCGCCGACAGGTTGTAGCCGGGCTGGAAGACATTGCTGCCCGTGGTATTGCGCGTCAGCGCCGGCGTGGTCGGCGCGCCGAAGGTGTCGACGTTGGTAAAGCCGGGCGTGGTGCCGAGGGCCGCATTGGTGTTGGTAAAGCCAGGCACCCGGTGACCGCCGTTGCCCAGGGCGGAGGAATCGGAAAGCCCCAGGCGCACACCCAGCGAACTGTTGAATGTGGTCGATGCTTCGACGATGCGGGCTTCGATCATGACCTGCTTGGGCGGGATATCGATGTTGCGCAGGACTTCGCGAATGGCCTCGATCACGGCGGCCGTGTCGCGCACGAATATCTGGTTGGTGGCGTCATGGACCGAGATTCCGCCGCGGGCCGTGAGCATGCCCTTGCTGGTGCCACCGGCGGCGGGAGCAGCGGCGCCTGCAGGAGCGGCCGTGGCCGTCCCCGGGGTGGCACCACCCGCCGCAGCGGCGGCGCCCGTAGCGGTTCCTGTCGCGGCATTGGAAGAGAAACTGCTGTTGATCAGGGAAAGAATGTCGGCGCCCTTGACATAGTTGAGCTTGAAGGATTCCGCCACCAGCGGCGCCACATCGCTCGCCCGCGTCTGTTCATCGGCGGTCTCCTGGTCACGTTTCTGCAGCACGACGCGATCACCGAACAGGACCACGTCATTGCGGACCCGCATGCCGGCGTTGACTTGCGCCATGATGATGTCGAGCGCCTGGTCATAGGGCAGGTTGTCGAGATTGATGCTGACCGTCCTGCCGTTCAAGGAAGGATCGACCAGCACGTTCTTGCCCGAAATGTCGGCAAGGGTGCGCAAGACCATCACGGCATCGGCGCCGAAGAAGTTGATCGACACGCGCTGCCCCTGTTGTCCGGTCTGAACCAGCTTGTTGACGTCATCGATCGGTATCGGCTTGACCTCAATGGTCAGCTGGTTGTTTGCCAGATGCGCCTGATGAAACCAGAGGCCGCGGGCGGCAATGTCGAGGCGGCTCAGGTTGCCCACCACACGCGCGGCAATAGTCGTTACCGGGGTAGCGAAATCATTGACGTCGCGCCGGTTCTGCAGGCGCTCGGGCATGTCCACGTCGCGCAATTCGACGGTAAGCCCGGTACCGGTGCGGCGGATGTCGATTGGTACGGTGCCGTCTGTCAGATCCAGAAGAATGGAGGCCTGGCCGTCTTCACCGCGACGGAACACGATGTCGCGAATGGTGGCCATTTCTGCCGCAGCAACAACCGGAGTGCCGGCCGGAACGGCAGGTGAGGTCGGCTGATAGACGCTCGGCGCCGGCTCCTGGCTGGCCTGAACACTCTGCGCCTGCAATTTGATGAACAGCACGTCACCGGCAATTTCGGTCGAGAACTTCGTCGGCCGGTAGAGATTCAACACCAGTCGTGTCAGCTTTTCGGTCTGAACCAGATTCAGGCTCTTGAGATCACCCGTAGCCACCTGCTGCGCGGTCTGACCCGACTGATTGTCGGTCTCGGCGAAGTCGATCACCACCCGCGGCGGCTCGACCACGCTCCAGTTTCCCGGCAGCGTCTTGAGCGGGGCGGCCATCTGCACCTTGAGCAGGACCTGGTCGCCGTCGCGCCTTACCTGAATTTGCTTGATGGAGTTATCGGCCGCGGCAGATGCGCCGGACAGTCCGAACAAGCAGCCCGCCAAGGCTACAGCGACTACGCAAAAGTTCTTCATCAACGTCCTCCCTCTTTCGGCACCATGAGCACCTTCTCCTGCTCCACCCACGTGCCGTTTACATCCTTGACGGTTTCGAGCACCGTGACACCCTGTCTGCTGATCGCTGTGATCTTGCCGAAACTGCGGCCCATGTACTCGCCCACACGCACGTGCTTCGGCTTGGTCGGCGGCGGTGTCTGAATCAGGGCATAAGGCACGGGACCCGCCATGATGATGCCGACCACCTTGAGATCTTCGATCGGGAAAATCTCCAGCGGTTGAGGCGGTCGCATGCGATCCGGCGTGGTCTTGTCCACAGCCGCCTCGAGCGTCACGATCTTGCCGGGAGCAAAGGGCGAAGTCAGCGTCTCGGTTTCATAAGCGACCACCGGAAATGCGGTTATCTCCGGCAGGGGAGCCACTTTCCCCCGCAGGCCCTTGGCCTCTTCCAGCATCCACTTGCGCAGATCCTGGTGCTCTTCGCCGGCGCAACCCGACAGGCACAGGAAACACAGCAGAAGAAGTCCGTACTGCCTCATTTCTTGGCCGCCTTGGCCACTTGCTGGGCCTTCTTCTGGGCGGCCAGTTCTGCGTCGTCAAGATAACGGAAGGTCTTGGCGGTTGTTCGCAGTGTCAGCGTGCCGTTCGGGTTCGCGTTCAAATTGATGTCGTTCAGCGTAACGATGCGCGGCAGCCTGGCAAGATCGCCGGAGAACGCCCCGATGTCATGGTAACTGCCGATGAGCGTCAAGGTGATCGGGACCTCGGTGTAGAAGTCCTTGGGAGCCTCGCCGCCAGGCTTGAAGAGTTCCACCGACAAGCCGCGGGCCTGAGCCGCCTTGTTGATATCGACCAGCATGTCCCCCATCTCGGCCTTGTTCGGCAACTGCTTGAGCAAGGCGCCGAAGGAGCGATCGATCTCGGCCAACTGGCGACGGTATTCGTCAAGATTGACTGCCTGCCGCTTCTTCGCCAACCAGTCTTCCTTGAGCTTGGCCTCCTGCAGTTTCTTGGCTTCAAGCTCATCCAGCTGGACGCTCCAGCCGATCGCGCCGAAACCCCATGAGGTAGCGATCAAGGCAACGAAGAGACTCACCAGGATGACGATGCGCGGAGCCAGCGGCCAGAGCCCGGGATCCTTGGGATCCAGCGTCCTGAAATCCATGGCGAGCTGCTGGAAATCGATCAGAGGTGCCTTGGGCGCTGCCGGCTCGGCATTGACCGCCTGCTTGTCCGCCATGCGTTCAGCGGCCGACTTGCGCTTGAACAGGGAAGGCAGCTTCATCATTTCTTCCCCTGCGCCGGTGCCGGCGCCGCCGCAGGCTTCGCCACCGTCGTGGTCTGCCGCGTAATCAGGGTGGTGATGCTGAAAGCATTCAAGCGCCGGTTGGCCACCACCTCGGCCTTGGTCTCGACCAGGGTCGAACGCTCAAGCAGAGGCGAATCGTCGAGATTGTTCATCAAGGTGGTGATCCGCGCATTCGACTGCGCGTAGCCGGAAATGGCGATCTTCTGCCCGGTTTGCGCCAGCAGCCGCAGATAGATGCCTTCCGGAACCTGCTTGGCCAACTCGTTGAACAGGTGCACTGTTTCCGTGCGATTGGCCTGCAGCGCTTCGATCACCCGCTTGCGGGCCAGCAGAGCGTTGGTCTGCTCCTGGATCTTCTTGATCTCGTCGATCTCCTTGTCCAGACTGGCGATTTCGCGCTTGAGAAAATCATTCTTCTCGTCCTGCGCCTTGGTCTGGCCATTGACGATCGAGAAGCCAAGGAACCAGATCAACCCGGCCAGCACCGACACCAGACCCAGCAGGACATAGAACTGCTGGCGCCGTGCCTTGCGCTTCGCCTCGCGATGCGGAAGAAGATTGATCCGGATCATTGATCGAACTTCCGCAGGGCCAGCCCGCAAGCCACCATCAGGCAGGGCGCGTCAGCGGCAAGCTGCTTGGCGCGGATGCGCGGCGAAATGGCCATACCGGCGAAGGGATCGGCCAGCAGGGTATTGACGTTGGTGCGCTGTGCAACCAGTTCGGCGACACCCGCGATCAGCACCGAGCCGCCGGCAAGAATGATGTGATGCACTTCATTGTGCGGCGTCGAGGTGAAGAAGAACTGCAGCGCCCGGGCCACTTCCTGCGCCAGATTCTCGATGAAGGGATGCAGTATCTCCGCTTCGTAGTTGTCCGGCGGCGTACCCGAACGCTTCAGGCTCTCGGCTTCTTCCGGGCCGACGCCGTAGGCGCGCATGATCTCCTCGGTGAGTTGGGTGCCACCGAAAGCCTGCTCGCGCGCATACAGCTGCTGGTCGTCCTTCATGATGGTGATCTTCATGGCCGAACTGCCGACGTCCACCAGCGCCACGATCTGACCCGCTCCCTCTTGCGGCAACTGCTTGGTCACCAGCTCGTACGCGGCATGGATGGCATAGGCCTCGACATCCATCACCACCGGCTTCAGTTCCGCCAGCTCCGCGGCAGCGACGCGGTCTTCGACCTTCTCCTTGCGGGAAGCCGCCAGCAGTACCTCGACGTCATCGGAACTGCCCGGCGCGGGGCCGATGACCTGAAAGTCAAGATTGACCTCCTCCAGCGCGAACGGTATGTACTGGTTGGCTTCCGATTCGACCTGAAATTCCATGTCCTGCTCGCGCAGATTGGCGGGCAAGGTAATTTTCTTGGTGATTACGGCGGAAGTCGGCAGGGCCAGCGCAACGAAGCGCGTGGACGTGCCGAGCCGCTTCCAGCAGCGCTGAATGGTATCGGCCACCGACTCGAGCGAGGAAAAATTGCCGTCCAGCACGGCGTCTTTCGACAAATACTCTATCGCATAGCGCTCGACCCGCGGCGCCCCCTTGCCGGCATCGACCAGTTCGACCATCTTGACGGCAGTCGAACTGATGTCCACACCGATCAGCGGGCGCAGCTTCGGGTTAAAGATCGACTTGATGGCCGAGACATCGATCCGCAAAGAATTTTTCCTTTATAAATATTGCGTTATAAGACATACAGATAATTTACTTCAGATGCTAGCAGCAACTATATCGGCTGTAAAGAACAATTGTTAAGGATTAACTGCCGCCGCGTGTCCCCGGCGCCACAGCTATAATCGCAGCCGCTTCCTTCTGCCCGGTCCATTCGTGCCCATTCCTGCTCTGCCCGCTGCCGCCCGCTGGGCGCTGTACTTCCTGCTCCTGATCGGCGGCGCTGTGCTCAGTGTTGTCGCACTTGCGGGCATTGCGCTGATTCTCGTCTACCCGCAGCTTCCCTCGCTGGAAGTCCTGACCGACTATCAGCCGAAAATCCCCCTGCGCATCTACTCCAGCGAGGGCGATCTGATCGGCGAGTTCGGCGAGGAGCGGCGCAACTTCGCGCATATCAAGGACGTCCCCGCCGTGATGAAGCAGGCCATTCTGGCGGCCGAGGACGAGCGCTTCTACCAGCATCCGGGTATCGACACTCTGGGCGTGCTGCGCGCGGCGTATTCCAATTTCATCGGTGGCGGCAAGCGCCAGGGGGCATCGACCATCACCATGCAGGTGGCCCGCAACTTCTTCCTGTCCAGCGAAAAGACCCTGACGCGGAAGCTCTACGAGATGTTGCTGGCGTTCAAGATAGAAAACAACCTGGGCAAGGATCAGATTCTCGAGATCTACGTCAATCAGATATACCTCGGGCAGCGCGCCTACGGCTTTTCGGCTGCGGCGCAGATCTATCTCGGCAAGGCGCTGAAGGACGTCAGCGTGGCCGAGGCGGCCATGCTCGCCGGCCTGCCCAAGGCGCCTTCAACCTACAACCCGGTGGCCAATCCGAAACGGGCTCAGCTGCGCCAACGCTATGTCCTGCGCCGCATGCACGAACTCAACTTCATCGACGAAGCGCAATGGAAGTCGGCGCAGACCGAGGCGCTGCATATCAAGCGCGATGTCAACGACTTCGGCGTGCGCGCCGACTACGTCGCCGAAATGGCCCGCCAGATAGCCGTCGAGCGCTTCCCGGAAGATGTATACAGTCGCGGCCTGCGCGTCATCACCACCATCCACCGCGGCGAACAGCAGGCCGCCTACCTTGCGCTGCGTCGCGGCGTCATGGATTTTGACCGGCGTCACGGCTATCGCGGCGCCGAAGCCTACGTTGACGTGAAAGACATCACTTCCGATCAGGACGAGGAACTGGAAGACCTGCTGGCCGACTATGACGACAGCGACGACCTGCTGCCGGCCATTGTCCTCGAGGCCTCACCGAGGCTGGTGCGCGCCTACCTGCGCGGCGGCGAAGTGCTCAGGATAGGCGACGAGGGCCTTAAGTTTGCGGCGCGCATGCTCGACGACAAGTCGCCGCCCAACAAGCGGCTGCGCCGCGGCGCCCTGATCCGCGTGCAGAAGTCGGACAAGGGCTGGCAAGTCGTGCAACTGCCCGATGTCGAAGCGGCATTCGTCGCCGCCAGCCCGGTCGATGGCGCGATCCGGGCGCTGGTCGGCGGTTTCGATTTCAATCGCAGCAAGTTCAACCACGTCACCCAGGCCTGGCGCCAGCCCGGCTCCAGTTTCAAGCCCTTCATCTACTCCGCCGGCCTGGAAAAGGGCTACACCCCGGCATCGGTGATCCCCGACGAGCCGGTCTCGATCTCGGCCGAAGAAACCGGCTCCCAGGCCTGGGAGCCGAAAAACTACGACGGCAAGTACGAGGGGCCGATGAGCCTGCGCACGGCGCTGGCGAAATCCAAGAACATGGTCTCGATCCGCCTGCTGCGCTCCATCGGCACCCATTACGCACAGGACTATGTGACGCGCTTCGGCTTTGATGCCGACAAACACCCGCCCTACCTGACGCTCGCCCTCGGTGCCGGCGCCGTGACGCCGTGGCAGCAACTGGCGGCGTATTCGATATTTGCCAACGGCGGCTACCGCATCGAACCCTTCATCGTGCGCCAGATTCTCGACGACAAGGGCACCGTCCTCGCCGCCACTCAGCCCGCACTGGCCGGCGACGAGTCGCTGCGGGCGATCGATGCCCGCAACGCCTGGCTGATGGACAGCATGATGCACGACGTGGTGCGGCGCGGCACCGCCACCCGCGCCGGCATAGTGCTCAAGCGCGCCGACCTGGCAGGCAAGACCGGCACCACCAACGACTACATTGATGCCTGGTTCTGCGGCTACCAGCCTACCGTAGTCGGTGTCGCCTGGATCGGCTTCGATCAGCCCAGGCGCATGGGCAACGGTGAAACCGGCGGCGCCGCGGCGCTGCCGATCTGGATCGGCTTCATGGAGACGGCACTCAAGGGCGTGCCCGAGAGCTGGCAGGAAATGCCGGAGGGTCTGCTGCCGATCATCGCCAACGATCCGTCAGGCAAGAGCAGCAGGGAGTTCGTGTACAAGGAACTGCTGCCTGCCGTGGCGGCGGACGAGGAAAAGGAAGAAGTCCGGCCGGCGCCCGCACCGGTGCAGGATGCGAAACCGAAGGCGGTCGAAAAGCCCGTTGCCGAAAAGTCCGTGCCGCCAAAGCCCGCCGAAAAGAAAAACTAGAGGCTGACCCGGACCCCGGCCTGTTCGGAAAGCGTGCGCGACACGGCCGCCAGCAACTCCTCGCCGTTGCGCGTGTCCAGCCACCTGCCGGCCTCGGCGCGGAAGTGATAGCCGCCCGACTTCGCCGCCAGCCATATCTCGCGCGCGGCGCCATGCCGGTTCAGAATGATCTTCGAGCCGCCGGCGACCTCGATCTCGATCACGCCGCCAGGTCTGATTTCGAAATCAAAATCGGCGACGCCGCTTTCGCTCGCCACCTCAAGCGCCGTTTCGATGCGCGCCAGTTCGGCGTCGGCTGCGGCCATGAATTCCCGTTCATCCATCGCGTGTTACCATCCTTCGCCTGTCGAGACACACCTATCCGCCATGCCTCCGCTTCCTACATTCCCCGCCGCCCTGATCGCCCTGGCGGCCCTCGCCGGCTGCGGCACCAAGACCCCGCTCGCGCTGCCGCCCCCGGCACAACCGGCGATTGCAGTGCCGCAGACACCCGTCGCGACAACGGATAGTACCAACAAAGCCGCCGCCGAGCCCCGCCGATGAGCCTGGCGCTCATGCATGAAGACGGGCTGCATGTCGAAGGTCTCGCGCCAGGCGGCATCGCCGCGCGTTCCGGCGCACCGTGCTGCGTCTATTCACGCGCCGCCCCGTCGCCGCGGGGAAGCCGCCCAACCCGTCGCTCCGGAGTCGATCGTTCTCTGAAAAAGCCCGTCCGCCCATGACCAAGACACGCACCATCCTGCTCCTTGTCGCCGTGCTTGCTGCGGGCGGCGGCACCGCGTGGTACTACACCAGAGCCGAGACGCCTGCCGGCAAGAAGACCCAGGTCCCGCCGGTAGTTCCCGTCAAGCTGGCCAAGGCCGTCGTCCGCGACATGCCGCTGCGACTGGAAATCACCGGTCGCACCGAGGCCTACGAAACGGTCACCCTCAAGGCCCGCGTCGACGGGCAGGTGTTGGGCGTCAGCTTCACCGAAGGGCAGCATGTGCGGCAAGGCGATGTCCTGCTGCGCCTCGACCCCGCCGACTTTCAGGCCAGGCTCAGCCAGGCCGCCGCCAATCTGGCGAAAAGCCAGGCGCAGCGGGCCAAGGCCGGCGCCGACGTCGAGCGCTACATCGCACTGCGCGCCAAGGGCTTTGTTTCGGAAGAAAAGGTCGGCGAGATGCGCACCGCGGCAGCGGCGGCCGAATCGACGGTCGGAGCCGATGCCGCCGCTGCCGAACTGGCGCGCCTGCAGCTTTCCTACGCGACGATCAAGGCGCCGTTCGCCGGCGTAGTCGGCGCCAGGCTGGTGTTCCCCGGCACGGCCGTCAAGGCCAACGACACCGCGCTGGCCGTGGTCAATCGCGTGCGTCCGCTCTATGTCGGCTTTGCCGTCCCGGAAAAGTATCTGCCGCTGCTGCAGGCGGGCATGCGCTCCGCCGCAAAGTCAATGAAGGCGGGCATTTCGCTGCCCGGCGGCGGCACCGCGTGGGAAGGTGAGGTGCGCTTTCTCGACAACGGCGTCGATGTCGCGACCGGCACCATCCAGCTCAAGGCGGTGATCCCCAACAATGATGAAAAACTCGCCGCCGGTCAGTTCGTCACCGTCAGTCTGGTGCTCGACACGGTCAAGGACGCCGTGGTGATTCCTGCCGAGGCGGTGCAACAGGGCGCCGAAGGCAGCTTCCTGTTTGTGGCGAAAGAAGACGGCAGCGTCAGCATACGCAAGATCCGCGTCGCCTCGACCCAGCAGCGGATCGCCATCGTCGCCGAAGGCCTTGCCGGCGGCGAGACCGTCGTCACCGAAGGTCAGCTGAGGCTGACGGCCGGCGCCCGCGTCAAGGCGGCGGATGCGGCGAGCGACGGCGCACCGGCCAAAGCCGGCAAGCCCGACTAGGCAGCCGCGATGCAGTTGTCCGAGTTGTGCATCCGCCGGCCGGTGATGACCACGCTGCTGATGGCGGCGCTGCTCATCTTCGGCGTCATCGCCTATCGCGCGCTGCCGGTATCCGAATTGCCGAGCATCGATTTCCCTACCATCTCGGTCACCGCCCAGTTGCCCGGGGCCTCGCCGGAAACCATGGCCGCCGCCGTCGCGACGCCGCTCGAAGGCCAGTTCTCGACTATTTCCGGCCTCGACTCGATGACCTCGACGAGCGCCCAGGGCACCTCGACCATCACCCTCCAGTTTGCCCTCGATCGCAATATCGATGCCGCAGCGCAAGACGTGCAGTCGGCCATTGCCGCGGCTCAGCGCAAGCTGCCGCCGGACATGCCGACGGCGCCGTCCTTCCGCAAGGTGAACCCGGCCGAGTCGCCGATTTTCTATATCGCCATGAACTCGACGACGCTGCCCACCTGGGTGGTCAACGAGTATGCCGAAACCCAGCTGGCACAGCGCCTGTCGACCTTGCCCGGCATCGCCCAGGTCAATGTCTTCGGCTCGCAGAAGTACGCCGTGCGCATCCAGACCGATCCGGCCCAGCTCAGCTCGCGCGGCATCGGCATCGACGAACTGCTTGCGGCGGTGAAGAATGCCAACGTCAATCAGCCGCTGGGGACGGTCGACGGCACGCGGCAGAGCTTCGCCCTGCAGGCCAACGGCCAGCTGCTGAATGCCGCCGCCTACCGGCCCCTGACCGTGGCCTGGCGCAACGGCGCGCCGGTGAAACTGGAAGAACTGGCGAATGTCATCGACAGCGTCGAAAACGCCAAGGTCGCCGCCTGGTTCAATGACCGCCGCACCGTCATGCTCGCGGTGCTGCGCCAGCCGGGGTCGAACACCATCGAAACCGTGGCCGCGATCAGGCAGGTACTGCCGGCGTTCCAGGCCAACCTGCCGGCTTCGATCGAGCTGCAGGTGCACTACGACCGCAGCATCTCGATTCGCGAAGCCATCGGCGACGTGCAGTTCACGCTGGTGCTTGCCGGTTTCCTGGTGATCCTGGTGATCCTGATGTTCCTGCGCAACCTTTCGGCCACGATCATTCCGGCGCTGGCGCTGCCGATCTCTGTGATCGGCACCTTCGCCATCATGTACGCGCTGGGTTACAGCCTCGACAATCTGTCCCTGCTGGCCCTGACGCTGTCGGTCGGCTTCGTCGTCGACGACGCCATCGTCATGCTGGAGAACATCATCCGCCACATCGAGAACGGCGAGGAACCGTTCGCAGCGGCGATCCGCGGTTCGCGCGAAATCGGCTTCACCATCCTGTCGATGACGATCTCGCTGATCGCGGTATTCATTCCGGTACTGTTCATGAGCGGCATCGTCGGCCGCCTGCTGCACGAATTCGCCGTCACCATCTGCGCCGCGATTCTGGTTTCCGGCTTCGTTTCGCTGACGCTCACCCCCATGCTCTGCAGCCGCTACCTGAAGCACGCCGAACCGGAACAGCACGGCCGGCTATTCATGGCATTCGAGCGCGTGTTCGACGGGCTGCTGGCGGCCTACCGCAGCTCGCTCGGCTGGTGCATGGCACGGCCACACTGGGTCGTGCTCTCCTTCGTCCTCACCCTGATCGTCACCGTCCTGCTGTTCGGCGCCGTGCCCAAGGATTTCCTGCCCAGCGGCGATACGGGACAGATCATCGCTTCCACCGAAGGTCCGCAGGACATTTCATTCCCGGCGATGATGCAGCGGCAGCGCACCGTGGCCGCGATTCTTGCCCAGGACCCGAGTGTCAGCACCCTGGGCTCCTTCGTCGGCGCCAGCGGTGCGCGTCCGACTTCCAACACCGGCACGCTGGTGCTCAACCTCAAGCCGCACACCGAGCGCAAGGAGACGCCCGACGAAATCATCGCCCGTCTGCGGCCCAAGCTGGCCGCCGTGCCGGGCATCCGCGTCTTCATGCAGAACCCGCCGCCCATCCGCATCGGCGGCCAGGTCACCAATGCCCAGTTCCAATACACCCTGCAGGACACCGACCTGGCCGAGCTCTATCGCTGGAACGACACCCTGCTCGACCGCCTGCGCCAGTTGCCCGGCTTCGTAGACGTCAACACCAACCTGAAAAACCAGAGCCCGGTCATCGCCCTCGACATCGACCGCGAAAAACTCGCAGGGTTGGGCATCAGCGTCGGCCAGATCGAAGACGCGCTGCAAAGTGCCTTCAGTTCGCGCCAGATATCCACCATCTACGCCGCCACCAACCAGTACCAGGTGATCCTCGAAGTCGCGCCGGAACTGCAGGCCGATCCGGCTACCCTGGCGAAAATCCATGTCCGCTCCGGCAACGGCAAACTGATACCGGTCGATACCGTGGCCCGCATCAGCCACAGCACCCAGGCCCTGACCGTGAACCACCAGGGCCAGTTGCCCTCGGTAACGCTCTCCTTCAATCTGCTGCCCGGCGTCTCGCTGGGCGATGCCGTCGATCGCATCCGCCGCATGGAGCGCGAGATGAACATGCCGGCTTCGCTCACCACCAGCCTGCAGGGCGCAGCGCAGGCCTTCGAGGCCTCGTTGCAGGGGCTCGGCGTACTGCTGCTGGTCGCCATCCTGGTGGTCTATATCGTGCTCGGCATCCTCTACGAGAGCTTCGTGCACCCGCTGACGATTCTCTCCGGCCTCCCCGCCGCCGGCCTCGGCGCACTGGTCACGCTGCTGATCTTCCGCGTCGACCTGAGTCTCTATGCCTTCGTCGGCATCATCATGCTGGTCGGCATCGTCAAGAAGAACGCCATCATGATGATCGACTTCGCCCTGGAAAGGCAGCGCAAGGACGGCATGGCCCCGGCGCAGGCGATCTTCGAAGCCTGCATGGTGCGCTTCCGGCCGATCATGATGACCACCATGGCTGCACTGGTGGGAACACTGCCCATCGCGGTAGGCTGGGGCGCCGGGGCCGAGGTAAGGCGTCCGCTGGGTCTGGCCGTGGTCGGCGGCCTGCTGCTGTCGCAGTTTCTGACCCTGTACCTGACGCCGGTGGTGTATCTCTATCTCGACCGCATCGGCAGCCGCGAACAGTCCGCCTGAAGCGACGGGGCCCGGTCAATGGCCCTCTGCCGCTTGCCGGCTGCGGCAGCCTTGCAGCCGATTACATGACGAAACAAATATCATCGGGACGACAATCGTTTCCAGTGTTAACATTTTCATATTCAGGTACAGTTGGCGGCGGACGGTTGCGCCGTTCCTGCCTGAAGTGCAGAAGACGATTCCGGACCGCACCGGCACAGAGCCGCGCGACAACACAAAGTGGGAGTGATTTAAATTGAATTGGCATGCTCGTTGCGCAGTCTTCCTTGTCACTCTCTGGATGCTTTCCGGATGTGGCTCCACAGGCAGTTCGGCGAATCCCCCGAGCGCAGGCCTTACTGTCGTGGCTGGCGACGGGCAGGTGACCCTTAGCTGGGCCATGGATTCCAACGTCGAATACTGGGCGTTTTTCGTGGCGGGACCGTCGATCTCGTCGGACAACCCGACCAGCACCACGGGCCACATAAATCGCATCAATGTCATATCGCCGCTGGTCATCACCGGACTGAGCAACGGCACGACCTACGCCTTCACCGTAAACGGCCGCACCCATGGCGGTCCCGGCGGTACCGGAACGCCTTCGGTGGCGGCAATCCCGCGACTGGCCGGCGGCACTTGGAAGCTCGGCGGTTCCCTCGGCGCATCCGACCTGAATGCGGTCACCTACGGCACGCTTGGCGGCAACATCCTCCTTGCCGTCGGCGCCGGCGGCAAGATCGTCTCGAGCCCGGACGGCAAGGAGGATGTTGC
>Ga0194047_10001419_pt1 | contig 14656 bp, 7 predicted proteins | sample JunL225m_MetaG_2_FD_160070 | JGI IMG/M metagenome (GOLD analysis project Ga0194047, IMG submission 160070) | Anoxic zone freshwater microbial communities from boreal shield lake in IISD Experimental Lakes Area, Ontario, Canada - Jun2016-L221-5m | ecosystem: Environmental > Aquatic > Freshwater >...
GACGGTCAGCCGACCGACCAACCCGACGGCCAGCCGACCGGCCAGCCGAATTGGATAGTTACACCAGAAGGAAAGCACTGAAATATGTAGGGCCAGTCGTGGCAGGTCTAATTGGGCAGGTAATTATCAGTAATAGCGACATATTAATTGTCAAGCATTTCTTTGATGCTGAATCTGCGGGACGGTATGCTGCGCTGGCCCTAATCGGAAGAATTGTTTTTTTTGCTACTTGGTCGGTAGTTACGACGAGTTTCCCGTTGGTAGCTCAAAAAGAGCAAAAAGGTGAATCTCATCGCCACTTTCTACTTCTATCCTTGGGGGTGGTAGGGATTATCTCAGCCTTTATCATCGTGGCTACGCTGTTGCTACCGCAACTTATTGTAGAAACTCTTTTCGGTAAGGAATATCTCTCGATTGCTCCTCTGTTGGGCCTCTATGCCGTTGCAACCGCCCTCTACGCGCTGGCAAATGTGGTGATTAGTTATTGGCTATCGGCTAATCGCTATACCGGAACGTTGCTAGTAGCATTAGCCGGAATCATCCAAGTGGTAGCACTCTGGTTTATTCATTTTAGCTTAGAAGAAGTAGTCATGGTACAGGTTTATCTTATGGCTGGACTATTTGTAGTGCTGCTGATCTGGGATCAATGGCTAACTCGATCAAGGGGATTAGGTGTCAAGGGACAGGTGTCGGGTGTCAGGTGACGCGGCCAGCCGAAGGTGTCAGGAATTATCCGATACCCGATATTCTCTACTTGGTAAGGTGTACAAAAATATGTTTCACAGGCGTTCACTCCTTCTTGCCAGTTTGACCGCGCTGCTTTTAGCTCTGATGTGGCAGAGTGCCAGTGCAGATATTCCGGTGGTAACCCATCCGGCGCAGGCGCAGGTACGGCAAATAATGGGTTCTTTAATTGATAGTGAAGCAGAACACGCCTCCGGGGCTTACTATCCTGGTGTCGGTGCTTTTATCACGATGGACTTACTACGTGGGCCTAATTCGGTCAAGAATAAACCATCCTATGAAGGCACTCGGGATTGGTTACTTTATATGATGCAAACCTTTGGGGCTAAGCTTAAGGCCGTGCCACCGGAAGAGACTATTGCAATGTCGGTGGAATTTTACGATTACGCTCAGGTCTCTTTTCATCAGTTGGTCATAGTTAGTACGGCGGCTGATATAGCCAGCCCAAATAAATACAAAATCTGGCTGGACGGTAGAGCATATTCGTCACGGCCAGCCGAAGCGGTAGGAGAGAGTGGCACTGTCGCCACCATTGCACCCTCCCCAACCACTACTCCACTAGCGAGTACCATCGGCAACAAAGCGGTGGCAACAGCTAACCAGACCACCAGTGGCTCGACCACCAGTTCACTGGTCAGCCGAACTGGAAATACCGGAAATGGAACCACTTCTGCACTCTTGGTAGCTACTCCGGGGGTAGGGGCAAGTGACCCCTTGCGTACTCCGCTCGCGGCTCCCTTCAAACTAACTCCCAACTTGACCAACCCACAGACGGCAAGTGACTGGAGGGTGATAAATGGAACGTGGGACTTTAGTTCGCAGGGCTATACCCAGAGTGAATTAGGTAAATTTGATTTGGTAACTCTGTTCAACCAGCCTTTGGCCGGGAACTATCATCTTCAAACCGAGATGAAATTTGTGGAGGGTGAAATGGGCGGAGGTCTGGTCTTCAATACCCCTACCAACAGCAGCAAAAAAGGGGCGCAAATGGTGAGTTATACTGGAAAAGGGGGCTATCTTCAATGGGGCTATTTCGATAATAGTGGTGTTTTCCAATACCAAGGTGGCTTAGCAGTCCCAAACGGTAGCGATGGTCAGAAGCATGTGTTGGAAGTGAAGGTCACCGCCGCTACATATGAAGTAATTTTGGACGGTAAAGTAGTGGGGCAAAAAAATCCGCTTAATGGAGCGGTAGGCGACCAACCGGGCGGTTATGCTGGATTACTCACTTCCACTTCTAAAATTATCTTTAGCAGCTTAATTGTGGAGAGCCTCTAGCCGTCAACAGCAATCGGCTGGCCTTCGGCTGTGGGAGGGCGGCTCCGTCCGCCGATTGGTTTTAAAACCGAGGTATTTATGAGCAAGATAGAGTTAGGAACCACATCTGCACCAATCGTCTCGACGGGAGAGGCTACCGAACCGCCAGTCCTTTCTGCTGGTCGTGAGGTTGAAATCAAAAAAGAGAGCCAAAGTATCCGTCCTAAAAAACTTCGGCAGGTCGTGACGCTACTAGGTTTTTCAGTCGAGTTACAAACCCTGCGAGCGGTGTTTTTGGCTTATCTGGTCACAAGGATATTAGTCTTATTTATAATCTTTGTCTCTTCCAACTCTATTCCTATGCGGGCCGGGAATTTTCTCTATTCCAACCCGGATAATCTGGTGTTGGATGGTTTGGTGCGAGACGATAGTTGGTGGTACACTAATATTGCGACACGTGGCTATAGTATGGGCAACCTTAAAACCGGCGAACAGGGCAATACCGCGTTTTTTCCGCTTTATCCTTTAGCCGTAAAGATGATGGCTGGACTTACAGGTAATGTATTTCTGGCAGGAATAATAGTTTCTAATCTAGCTTTTCTTGGAACCTTGTTTTATCTTTATGCCCTGACCCGGCGCGAATATGGGCAAGAGACTGCTACCAGAGCAGTTTTCTACTTTGCGGCAGCACCTACGGCGGTTTTCTTTTCGGCGATGTATACCGAAAGCCTTTTTATGCTTATGGTGTTAGCTACTTTTTATTATGCTGGGGCCAAACAATGGGATCGGGCGGTTCTAGCCGGGATCTTAGCCTCGGCTACCCGTAATACCGGGGTGCTTATGGCTCTGGTGGTAGCTTTGGAGGGTCTGTCTCAACAGGGAGTACGCTTTTGGCCTCGGCTGGCCGTGAGGGAGTGGAGTCGTTCTGCTTTAAGTTCTCATTTCAAGCAACAAATTAAGCGGACGCTTTCTAGCTGGCGCAGCCTCTTAGCGTCCGCTCTCGTACCAATTGGTCTGCTCAGCTATATGGCCTATCTTTCCAACACCTTTGGGGATCCGCTCGGTTTTATCCACGTCCAAGCGACTTGGGGGCGCGAGGTTTCCGGGGCTGGTATCACCAAGGTCATCAGCAACACGATTTCCACGTTGAGAGTAGGTACCCAATTTTGGGCGGGTCAATACGATGCTAAAACCCTCTTGGATATAACCTTCACTTTGGGTTTTGCGCCTTTGGTAATAGCAACGGTCTTTAAGCTACGTCCCGCCTACAGCCTGTTCGTAGTAGCCACTTTTTTGATACCGTTAAGTACTGGTTCAGTAGGCAGTATGACCCGTTATGTTCTGATGTTGGTGCCTTGCTTTATGTTATTGGCCCACTGGGGCCGTAAAAACTGGGTAGATCGGGTAGTGTTGGGGATATTTTTACCGCTCCTGTGCTACTTTACGATAATTTTCTCTCACTGGTATTTTGCGGGCTAGGCTTGAACCCAAGTTACGTGCTTAGGCAAGGTTCAAAATCGGGAACCTCCGCTTTACAATTCGGGTAGTCCAACCGGAAATTTATTTCCGGTCAAGCCACCAATGAGTACCATCCTAAAGACCAGTCTGCGTGTAAAGCCGGTATGAACCTTGCCTTAGTTCGTTTGTAAAACCAGTTTACGCTGGTTTCCAAGATATGCTAACTAATAACTGCCAATTGAGATGATAAGTGAACAGCGAAAAATTCATGGCGACTACTATTAATAACTTATCTGTTTTTTTGTTTGCTCTGGACACTAAAGGTATTTTTACCTTAGCACAGGGACAATGCTTTGAGATGTTAGGTATAACGCCCGCAGAAATTGTGGGATACTCTGCTTTTAAAATCCTTGCCGGAGTACCTACTGCTTTGGCTGAGTTCCAGCGAGCATTAGCAGGTGAAAGTTTTAGAGTAGCCAGAAAGATAAAAGAACGCTGGTTGGAAACCACTTATACTCCAGTGCGGGATGCCACAGGTAAAATCGAGAGTGTGATGGGGATGGTAGTAGATACTACCGCCTCCAAACACGCTTACGAGGATTTATCTTACGAAAATAAATTTACCCGAACAATAATAAATACAATGGGTCAAGGTTTGACTGTTACTAATAGTGAGAAAATTTTTGAGTTTGTAAACCCAGCTTATGCTAAAATGTTAGGCTTTACGCCCCAAGAGTTAATTGGGAAATCTCCGGTAGATGTCACTGACCCTGAAGAACTCCGCACGGGACTGAGTGCATGGGAGCGACGTAGTAGTGGAGAAACTACTACCTATGAAACCCGATTAATAAAAGCGAACGGCTCTAAGATACATGTGCTTATCACGGGCGCTCCTCGAATGCGGGATGGTAAGTTTATGGGAACTATTTCGGTAGCCACCGATTTGACCCAGCAAAAGGAGCATGAAGGGATGCTGAAGCAGGTTTATGAACAAGCCTTGGAAGCTTCACGGCTTAAATCTGAATTTTTAACTATTATGAGCCATGAAATTCGCACCCCCTTGAATTCAATTATCGGTATGTCTGAATTGTTGGCAGATAGTGTACTTGACTCTGAACAATATGAGTTCAACGCGGTTATCTATGAAGCCGCCCACATGCTGTTAGGGATGGTAAACAACATTCTGGATTTTTCCAAGATTGAGGCAGGTAAGCTGATTTTGGATAATACCGATTTTGAGTTAGCACCATTGATGGAAGGAGTTGTTAAATCGTTGGCTCCGAAAGCGCACCAGAAAAACCTTTCCCTGACAATCTTTTTCTCTCCTGAGGTTCCTCGTTACTTATGGGGTGATGTGGTACGGTTGCGTCGGGTATTGGTCAATTTGATAGATAATGCTCTGAAGTTTACCACGAAGGGTGAAGTTACAATACGGGTAACGGTTGAACAGCCGCCAGCCGAGAATAAGCTGCCAAGAGTTTATTTTGAGATACATGATAGTGGCATAGGACTTTCGGAAACGGTTCAGCGCAAGTTATTTCAACCTTTTACTCAAGGAGATGGTTCCATTACTCGTAAATATGAGGGTATTGGACTAGGTCTAGCAATTTGCCAGCGCCTAGTGGAACTTATGGGGGGAGAGATAGGGTTAAGAAGTGTCGAAGGTGTTGGTACTACCTTCTGGTTCACTTTACCTCTTAAAGCTGGAACTCTCCTAAGTGATTAAGAGGCTTGAAGCTTAGATGGTGGCACTACTTGCAGAATGAAACAAAATCACAATATTTCGATATACCCTTCTGTTCCATGCACCCGAATTTGTTGCCCCTCTTTTATCAGTTTGGTAGCATTTTCTACCCCGACAACTGCTGGTAAGCCATATTCACGTGCGATAACTGCACCATGGGTCATCAGTCCACCAACTTCGGTGACTAGACCTTTTATGGAGACAAACAAGGGTGTCCAGCTAGGGTCAGTAAAGGAGGTAACTAATATATCGCCCTCTGCTAGGTCAGCATCTTCCATGTTTAAGATGACACGTGCGCGTCCCTCTATAACTCCAGAAGAGACAGGTAGACCTATAAGAGCTTCGGCTGGAAGATTTTCTCGTTTGTACTTACCCACAATGATTTCACCATCAGACGTGATAACACGTGGGGGAGTTAGTTTTTCATATAATTTGTACTCGTCTTTTCGTTCGCGGATAATCTGGTAATCCAGTTTAGTTGTGCCTACTACTTCGCGAAGTTCTTCAAAAGTGAGATAGTATATCTCTTCTTTTTCATGAATAACGTGGGCTTGGACGAGTTGTTCGGCTTCTTTCAGTAAAGCTTGCTTATAAACAAAGTAGCGATTAATCATGCCGTATTTTGGATATTCACGATAACCAATGAAATTTCGGACTAGGTTAATCATTCGTTTGGTCTCTTGGGCTTTTCGTTTACCACCCGGTAATTGCTCCAAGCGCTCTAATAACTCTTGTTCTTTTTTCAAAGCTTCCTGTCGCCCTTGCTCAAATTTCCGATGGCTGGCATTAGGCTCAAAATTTTTGAGGTTACTGAGAATCATGGGGAGAAGTGTAGTTGGTTTTTCGCTCCAACGAGTTTTAGTAATATCTATTTCTCCACTACATCGCATTCCGTATTTGCGGAGATAAGCATAGATAGCGTCTTGGGTCTCCTGTCCACCATCAAACTTAACCAGTTCATCCAAAAAGTTGTCATCTTTTACATGTTGTAAATAATCAATTACTTCTGGATAAGGACGAATCACATCTGCGACATCCAAGAGTGCCAGACCCATTTCCGAAGTAATATTGTTTGGTACAGATTGAGAAAGCGTATCTGCTGCGTTTTTTTCACCTAACCACTTCAGCATTTTTTCATTGATCCATGATGAAGCATCCATAGCAGCCATAAAAACACCAGTACTTTGGGGGTTAAATAAAATCTTCTTTAGTTGCTGAATATCCTCTAAGATAAAATCAAATAAATTCGCTCCTGATTTCGTTTGAATGTTTTGTTTTAACTCCTCTATTGAGGCTTGACTACTCTTAATCAAATCAGAAACGATGGTCGGATCGTTTTCAAATTGTGTTTGAAAACCCAAAGACGATATACCTTTATTGCTTTTACTGGGACTCGGTACTTCTTTACCATCTGGTGACGCTTTGATAAAATCTTCTCGCTCTATGATGGTCAGGAGTGCGTCTTTTATGAGTGGCTCGGATTTTCCCAAGAGATCTATTAACATTTTTCGTCTGACAGGCGAAGCCAGATTAGGTGTTGCATCCACAAACAACCTTCCACCAGCTTTACGCATGGGTGCGCGGGTCGTTAACAGGAAAAAAGACAATCCCAATGGTTTAATGGGATCGGTCATCATTTGTTGATGACCGACAGATATATAGACGTGATTTTCTGAATCATTCGCTTCAGGGATTGGGTATAAAGTAGTGATTGGTCGGCTCTGGACAATATAAAATGTATCCTCAACCAAACACCATTCTATATCTTGTGGGCAACCAAAATAAGCTTCGATCTCTCTTCCTATACGTGCGAGTTGTAAAATTTGTGGTTCCGTAAGTGTTTGAGTCTTTTGCTGAGCAGGAGCGATCTGCTGTCTCTCTGTTCCGCCTTCTTTTAGTCCATAGATAGCCACTTTTTTGGTGGCTATCATCTTAGCAACGATTTTCTCTTCCTGTACTTTATAACAATCGGCAGAGACCAAGCCAGAGACCAGTGCTTCTCCCAGTCCAAAACTGGCCTCAATTGATAGCAGCTTTCGGTTAGAAGTAAGCGGATCAGCGGTAAATAAAATCCCTGAAGCCTGTGGGAAGACCATCCTTTGAACGATAACGGATAAATAAACTTGGCGGTGCGGCCAGCCGAGCGGCCAGCCGAGGTCAAATCTATTTTGTATTCGGTAGATTACCGCCCGATCCGTAAATAGGGAAGCCCAACATTTGCTGATATGCTGCAAAATTGCTTCTTTTCCGATGATATTTAAATAGGTCTCTTGTTGACCAGCAAAAGAGGCAGATGGTAAATCCTCTGCGGTTGCGCTGGAGCGTACTGCATAGGCAGTCTTCTCATCAAGCCTAGAAAGGTAGTGGGTGATCTCTTCATTAATGTCTTCAGGTATGGCTATCCCTTCGATGATCCTACGAATCTCCCCGCTAAGTTCACCGATTTTATCTCGGTCTTCCACCTTTAGAAGCGATAACTGATTAAGTAATTCGTTAATCGAGGATGTTTCCCCAATGATTCTTTTAAAGGCTTCAGTAGAAATACAAAAGCCGTCTGGTACGCAGATTCCTTTAATTTTGGAAAGTTCCCCTAGGTTCATGCCTTTGCCACCAACAACCCTGAGCTTTGTTTTGTCAATATCACTAAAACCAAGCACAAAAGAACTCATAATTTTGATAACATCCTTTCCCTAAAAGAACCCTGATAACAATCCTACCATATTAAGCGTTTTTTCGTCCACAATCTTTGAGGATTGTCAGTTTTCAGGATATTTTTCTTCTTTCATTTCCTTTAGTAATCCCTAAAAAAACGAAATAAATTAAAAGTAGCAGTAAGCTTAAAATACTCAACCAATTGCCTAGAAACATGAGCGGCGTATCCTGAAGCCGAACTGTAATGGCGTATTCGCCGGGCAGCAGATTAAAGGTGACTAGCCGGGTGTGTGTGGTGGCCGTATTTGGATATTCCTTGCCTTGCTGATCGGTGATTTTCCACCAGCCCTCATACCAGAAGAGCGGTACAGTCACTGTGGCTGGACGGCTGACCTGCGCTTTTAGCTCATAACTATCGCTTCCAGTAATCTTCCAGCTTAACTGGTCGGCACTACTTAGCGGACGGTTATCCTCAAAAATGGGTGGACGGTATTTTGAAACCTCCCCTGGGTTACTGAGACCCTTTGGAAGATATAGCACATCGGCACTAACGATTTGTTCGGTCAAGGCTTTTTGACTGATTAAACCGTTGAAACTGGCGGGCCAATAGGTCACTGTGAAACTATTGAAACAAGCGTAGAGCAACAGGCCAAAAGCGGCTAAACCAGTTAACGTCGTTACCCAGCGGAGTTTGAAAGAGACCGCCAGTCCAGCAATCAAGGGCGCAATAAAAACAATGATAGGGTTGTTGAGGCGGTAGGAAAACTGAATAGCCGTCAATACCTTGAAAGTTTCCCAGAAAGGTTGGGAGATCGGATACATTAGAAAAATGAGCAAAACAGTTAGTCCGGTCAACAATAACAGGTAAGGGCGGCTAGAATTGCGCTGGTAAAATAACATCAACAGACCAGCCAAAGCTAACCAAAGAGGGAGGGAGCCGAAAAGGCTATATTCAAGCAACAAAGGATGAACAGGCTGCCAGAGTGTAATAAGAGTGTTGGGCCAGCCAGCATAAAACCCGGAGGTTGATCTAAGGTCTGCGCCTGCCGTAGCTAGAGTTACTTGGTTACTTCCTAAAGTAGCCGGAAGCAGGAAAAAAGCACTCAGGCTAAAGGCAATAATTCCGGCTATCAGTAAACCGCGTAGCCAGCACCACCACTCAGAGTATCCTGCCAGCACCTGAATGAGTATTAAGCCTAATAGGTATAGCCCTCCGACAAAGACTAAAAGAATTAATTGTGGGTTGTTTGTTAGGGCTAGGGTCGCGCCGCTCAAGCCTAACCCTATCGGAAGAAAAAAGTTACGTGGCTGGCGGATGTGCCGGGTCAGAAGCCAGAAGACCCAGGGTAGAATACCGCCCGCCAGCCCGTTAGCAAGTCCGCCTACCGAATAAATTTCGGCTAGGTGGTAGGGATAGTAACAGAAAGCCAATCCGCCCAGAATGGCGGAGCTACGATCCCGCACCAGTTCCAGTGTCCAAAAATAACAACCAAGTGTGCCGAGTATCACGGCTAAATACTGGGTTAGTAGCATACTGTTGTTAAAAGTCATGCCAAGCAGGTGCGCGGACTCAGCCACATACCGGCTTAAAGGCGGGTAATAATTGAAGACCGGGCCGCCTTGTTGCCAGCAAAAATCGGGAGCCCAGCGCGGATAAAGGTTGCCCTGCCTAATCATCCGGTCTAACTCGTTTACCCAATAGATATAATGCTTGCTCAAATCATCGGTGCGTGGCAAGCGTCCCTGCCACAGTCCCCAACCAATTCCAACGCTCAAGCTGAATAAAAGCCCGGTGTTTTCCCAATGGTTGCTAAATTTATGCTGAATTACCAAGGTCAGCAATAATCCCCCAGTGACAATAAAAAGGGTCAGGGTGAATGAACCTAACGCCAGACTCCAGAAGACCATTAGCACCCCAAATACCAGCAAGCCAAAAAAAATAACGGCGCGGCTCCTCAACCGCGCTTGGCTAAAGAACTGCTCGTTACAAAGAAAAGCTGCTAGGGGTAAAACAGTCCCCCATGCAACATTAGCACCGTTGAGGGCGAACCATTCGGGTAGTAACAAACGCAGCAAGACTATCAGTAGCAAGCAGATCCCGGCCATTATCCAAGGGAAGCCGTATACTGTTCTTTGTTTGAAAAAGTAGTGCTGGCTGACCTTCACTTTTTTAATAGAAAGCCGACGGCCAGCCGAATTGAAAACCAGGTATAACAGAGTGACTAGCCCTGACCAGCCCAACCAGGCGGAGAGGGGAGGTACAATCAAGCCAAACCGACCGGGCTGGGGTCTAATATAAACCGCGCTAACCAGCACCCCCAAAGAGCGAGGATCACCGGGAGACTGGAATAAATCGCTGCCGATTAAAAGGCTATCCGGTGTAAGCTTTAAACCGAGCGGTGGGCCTTGCACTTCAAAAGTAAGACGACCATATTCGTCTGGGGGTAGACTGGCATTATTGGCACTAAATTGGAAAGTGGTAGGCTTACCGGCTGAAACAGTGACGAAAGGTTCTTTTCCGTCAGAACGGGGAGCCAAACCGAATAGGCCCACCTGATTAGGCCATCCTACCTCCGGGAGGAGAAGCTTAGCCTCCTCATAGGTTGTCCAGCGGAAGCTAAAATGCTCGTTATGTTCGCTATCACCGAACCCGCTAACTACCGCCCATTCAGACTCATTTTGCCCTAGCTCAAGGCGATAAGTGAAAGGAAACTGGTAGACTAAACCCAGTAAGACCAAACTTAAAATCAGGATAATTCCGGCTTTTTTACTAATTGTGTTTAGCCTCATTAATGATTACTCCCCTCGGTTATGCAGGCATGGGGTCTTCCTTTGCTTTGGGGCTCTGACCATGTTCTTCACGTTTAGGTCTTCCACCGCTATTAGGCTATAGCTTAGAACAACCTAGGTTACAATGTCAAGATTGTAATCAACGTAGCCTGGTTTCGCTACGCGAGAACGGTGCAAACTGGTTTCGCTTATAGTCAACTGGTTGCCACTGCCCCTGAAGGGGCGTGGTTTTACGCGATTAGCTATAAACCACAAACCACCTTTCGTTTAGCTCCGTCAAGAACATCAACTAGCAAACTTGTAATTTCGGTGTGACTGCTTGGTTTGTAGACTGGTCGTAGACCAGTCTACGGAAGGGATGGAACTGTAAATTAGGAAGGGGAATCAACTGTGGCATATCAATATATTTACGAAGTACCCCCAACACGAAGCTCTTTGACAGAATATTAACCTAATATTACACTTAGCAATTTATTACTGGAAGATAGGTTCAAATATCAGATTCTGATTGTCTGAAATTACACTTATCCATCTACCTTAATATAGATTAAAATCATGTAATGCCCTATTCTTAATCAAATTCTATGATATAATCTTTTTGCTGATCTGAGTATGGACATTTAATTTGGTAAACCTTCTTTGAACTCAATATAAAGGCAAGATCTTTAGCCATCAATGCTCGGATCAGTATAGCTCATTAGGAAAGCAGAATGATAAAGATAATACTTTTAGTTTATTTTAGAAAATAACGGCACGTAAGAGGTTGGATTCATGACAACAGAAAACCAAACAAACCAGCGATTTATTATGCTAGTTGAGGATAGTGACGAGGATTATAAGACCCTTTTGTGGATTTTTAAGAAATTAGCTGTTACTTATCCCATTATTCGCTGTGAAGATGGTGAAGAATTGTTAAGTTACCTTAAATGCGATGACTGTGATAAAATTATTCAGCCCGCGATTATTTTGCTGGATTTAAATCTACCTGGTATTGATGGACGGAAAATTTTACAACGTATTAAAGAGAACGAGAAGTTTAAAGTTGTACCAGTAATTATATTAACTACTACTTCCAATTCTAAAGATATAAAATATTGCTATCAAAATGGGGCGAATGGGTATATTATTAAACCATTAAATTTAGAAAAATTTATGCGTACAATACAAATGCTGCTAGACTACTGGTTTGATGCGTCTATTCTGCCTGATATTCGATTCGCTTAGCCACAATTTCGGCTAAAACCAGTATTCTACCAGATCAAAGTTGACCAGATTAACCAATAGGTTTCTCTTTTCGTAGAAGGGTCTCCTGAGTCTCCTGATCTTTTTGGCCTTAACACCACTGCATCTTCTACAATTACATTTTATCCGTAAAGGGGAGATTTTGAACCTGATTAACCAATTCTTATTTAGCTACAGTTACACTTATGGTATAAATAATCGCTTAGCGCATAGCAACTTGTTTGACAAATTGGTTTGGTTGTAATATTATGTATAATAAATTGATCTGATTCAAAAGTGCTGTTCTAGTTTTACATGCTTGTAGTTCAAGAGATCCTATATTGGTAAAGCCAATTTGAAGCATGCTTGAATACTCAGGAGGATTTTGCCTTATCAAGGTGAGGGGTCTGTCTATGAAGTATTGGCTCTGGATTGATTGAGAGGCTATAATAGCCAGGGAACGTTATCCCGACTCCGATTCAAAAAGTAGGGATGAAAAACTAACCTTAATGAGTATAAGCAAGTTATTATATTTTTTATTTAATGGAGAATTAGATGCCAGGCTCTTCCAAAGGAAATTTTAGTAGTATACGCTCTACGATGGAGCTATCTACCCTTTCGGCGGTAGAACTATTTGCCCGTGGTGGTCTCTCAAAGGTACCATCACCCTTGAAGGCTTTTTTTGAACCGCTCCTCAAACCCAATTTTCTGCACCTATTAATCAAAAGTACTAGAGCCCCCAGAATCGCCTTATATGGTAGTGCCGATTCTGGAAAAGCTGAGTTGATCAATACCCTTAAAGGTAAACAGGGTGCTTCGATTGAAGAAGAGATTAACTTGTTTTCAGCTGCACTGGACTATGATAACGAGAACCGCTTTTTAGAGTTTGTGCTAGTGGATCGTCCACACGAAAAGGCCGAAAGCACCGTAGTGGAGCAAGCTATTAAATATCTACTTGATAAAAAAGTTGACCTATTATTAGGTGTAATGCCGATTGGAAAATCAACTTTTACTCAACATGATATTAACTTCCTACTGCTCTTAAAAGAGAATTACCTGAAACGGTTTGGTTTAGAACTTCCGATTATTTTTGTTCTAAATACAAATGACCCTAGTAAGATAGATAGTAATTGGGATGTGCCACAAGAACTTAGCACTTTTCTCAGTTCTACTTACGTTTCAGCTTGTACCACTTGGAAGGATGAGAAGAGTAGGTTTAGCAATATAGAAGAGTTGGTCTCAACCATTTACGAGACGTTACCTGACTTAGCTAAGTTTGGGTTTGCGACAGGGACAAAGTTACAACCTGTGAGGTTGATTGCCTCTCGAGAGCTTATCTGGGCTACGGCGTTATTGGCAGGTGCAATTTGTTTTATACCCGCTCCCGGTTTTGATGGGGTTATGCTCCGCTCCGTACAATTACATTTGGTTGAATTAATTGTGCGGTTGGGTGGTAGGAGTGCGGATTCAGAAAAAAAGTCGAGCGACTTTATCCACTATTTGCGGCCTTATGGAATAAGCAAGAAATTCTCCCTCTTTAATAACCAAGTGGCTAAAATTGCCGGACCGCTCGGTTTGCCGATTAACCTTCTTAACTCTGCAAATTATATCGGTACTACCCTAGCTATAGGCGAAGCCGCTATCGCTTACTTTATAGAAGGTCTGGCTATAGAAGAGGCTAAAGACATTTTTGAGAAGCTAGACGAAGAGACCAAGGAAAAATTTAGGAAAGCATTTTCACGAAGTCGTAAAGAGCGCAATCCTAACGAAGTATTTCTTACGTTTAGGGCATTAGGAGACGAGTTTAACTCCAACACCAAGCGTTCTTACCAGAAAAAAGAGCAGTATGACCTAGCTAGTTCTGGTACCTCTTATATACCCATAGATATATTGGAAGATGATTAGGGGTATCATCGCAACGAGCAGTGTAACGAGCAGTTCCAAAATTCGGGGTAGGGCGTATTGCATACGCCCGAAATGGGTAGGGTTAACTTCGTAACGAGCAGGCGGCCAGCCGACCGGCCAGCCGACCGGCCAGCCGACCGGCCAGCCGATTCAACTGGTTGTCGCTACGGGGCGTATGGCAGTAACTTGGGTTACAACCCCTACCTATGTTGAAGATACGATTAGGGCTCTTGTAGTTTTCGTTTAATAAGAAAGGTGAGAGAAGATGACGACAGACGCAAATGACAAATCAGCCAGTTCGGTACAACAATTGATTGACAGTACCAAAAAATTCAATGACACCGTGATAAAGTCCGGTGAAGAATTGGTCTCTAAAGTCAGCCCTTCGCTGGCAAAGACGCTGGTGAGCTTTGACCATACCTCCAAGAAGGTTCATTTTGGCCTGTGGAAGGGCTACTTTGGCTTGCTAGATGGCTACTTTGGCTTTTGGAATAATGCGCTGGGAAGTGTGGCAAACGCCGTTTCAACCAAGAAGGAGCCTACGAATACGGAGTCAGTGAACAGAATAGCAATTAATAAGGAATAAGTACCCTAAACTGGGCAGAGCCTCTCGGCGGTCTGAGAGACTGAACCCTACTTATACGCTTGGGTGTTTGGTCTACAATTACATTTCAATATATTAATGTTATTGTAGACCGTGCTTTCCTTTAGTGATAAATGAATCTAAGGCAAGGTTCAAAATCGGGAACCTTCGCTTTACAATTCGGGTAGTCCAACCGGAAATAAATGTCAACTGGTTGTCCGGTCTAATAGCTAAAGTGGGTTTTAACCCACTAAATCATTTTTGGCGTAGGCTGGCTTTTGCAATGGGATAAACTCAATCGG